>ENA-OFCX01000001-OFCX01000001.1-metagenomes-genome-assembly--contig:-NODE-1-length-158164-cov-4.254476_pt1 | contig 158164 bp, 124 predicted proteins | sample MGYA00153384_OFCX01 | MGnify analysis MGYA00153384
CCATTATCAGGTAACGTAACAATTAAAGTTGCAGTTAAAAACTTTAGCACAGTGAATTATGTAAACCCAACTTTGGAATATCAGGTAACAGGAGAGAATCCAGTAACTCAGACATTTCCATTTACCATATTGCCAGATTCAACCAAAAGTTTTACTTTTAATACTCCATGGGCATCAAAGAATTCTGGAAATTTATCTATTTGTGCACGCACAGTAAATGTAAATGATTTAAACTTTTTGAATGATTCTTCGTGTATTTTATTGTTTAATCGTGATACGTTAGATTTATCAACAGTTACTTTTCTTACTCCGGTAGATGGTGCAAATATTTCTGCGAATAAACCAACGAATGTTTCTGTAATAGTTTCAAACTTAGGGAACACAACAGTAAATAATTATAGTATGGCTTTAGAATTAAACGGTGCTAATGTTGAAACAAAGGTTATCCAGAATGCTAATCTTGCTAAATTCACCTCGCAAGTGGTTAATTTCACCTATAAATTAATTACCAGTCTTGGTCAAACCTACGAACTTTGTGCTTTCCCGATTATAGCTGGCGAAGTTGATTTTACAAACGATACTGCTTGTGCAACACTTACTGGAACCGTTGGAATTCTTCAATTAGGTTCAGGTAATGGTTCGGTTAATATTTATCCAAACCCAGTTAATTTCGAATTAAATTTTGATTTGAATTTGGATAAATCTGAAAATGTAAAAATCGAAGTATTCGATATCGTGGGTAAATTAATTAGTTCAGAAGATTTTGGAACCAAGCAAGCAGGAAATGAGAACATTAAAATCCCTACTTCTGAATATGCCAATGGTACTTATTTATTTTCTGTTCAAGTAGGTGATCAGGTTTTAAGATCTTATGTTGTAGTTTCCCATTAATTATTAGTGTTTATATATTTTATAAAGTTTAATACCCAATATGAATAAATTTTTAAAACTTACGTGTCTATTTTCTCTATTAATCACTGTTTTTTTAGGAAGTAGTCAGTTAGCATTTTCACAAACTGCACCGACCTTGCGAGGAGTATATAAAATAGGTCCAAATGAAGTAGCTCCAAATTTTAAGAATATTGCCGATGCAGCAATAGCGGTTTCTAATTCTAGAGTTTTAGGTCGGGTGGTATTTGAAATTAAATCAGGAGTTTATTCAGAAAGACCCAGATTTTTTAAATTCTTAGGAGCTTCTGATAAGAACAATGTAGTTTTTAAATCTGAAACTAATAATGCTGCCGATGTTATTATTATTGGAATAACAGAAAAAAAAGCTTTCAACCATCATATTGTAAGATTTCAAGGTGCAACATTTACTACTTTAGAAGCTGTCACGGTTATTAATCAAAATAGTTTATCAGATGGTTTTGCATCAGCAATTCATTTAACCAGAAGCTCAAGAAGTAATGTTATTAGGAACTGTATTTTAAAGGTAGATAGTACTATTACGTTAAATTCAAATTACTCTGTTATTATTTCAACTGACGAAAAAACGATGGTTGGTTTGGATACCAATGCAAGTAGAACAACTATTGAAGGAAATCAAATAATCGGTGGTTTTTTTGGAATTAAATTATTGGGCTTTAGCCCAACTTATCGCGATAATCAAAATAAAATAAATGGTAATACATTTAGAGGGCAGTATAATGCGGCAATTTTTGCAGATAACAATGATTTTACCTCTATTTCTAATAATGATATAAAGTTGAGGGCAATTATTTCAAACTTGCGTTATGGTATATATTTAAATTATTGCAACGGAAATTATTCTATTGATAATAATAAATTACAAGATTGTGGTGCATTTGGAATCTATTTATCAAATAGTACTGGAGGTAGTCGGTCACTAATTTTTAATAATACAGTAACAGGTAGATTTAATCAAATCAGTCTTGCTTTTGGTATGTATTTAATTAATGTTAAAAATGTAAAAGCGTATTTCAACAGCATTAATTTTAGTGGAGGAAAGTTTCAAGCTGGTACATTCGATAATAATTCTGCATTTATTATCACTTCTACTCCTAATGCGCCCATTAATATTGCTAGCTCAAAAAATATTGTAAAAAACAACATTTTTTATAGCAGAAACGGAGCTTATGCATATTTCATAAAAGCTTCGGCGAGTGTTGATTCCTCTAACTATAACAATTATTTTGTTACCGGTGGTACTGGTTTAGCACAATTCGTAAATTACAGTGGAAACCGAGTAGACCTAACAGCCTTAAAGGCTGCTGCGAGTAAAGATTCTAAATCAATCAGCATTGATCCTGGTTTTGTCAGTAATTCAGATTTACACATCACTACGAACGCTGTTGTAAGAAAAGCAGATTATACTAATTTGGTTTTGAATGATTTTGAAAAAACACCAAGAGACAAAAGATTTCCAGACATTGGCGCTGATGAATTTATTAGAGATTCTACAGATTTAGAAGTATTTGAATTTCCAGAAAACTTTATTCCTAAAGTTGGTTCAAATGTCTTAAGAGTAGTTTTAAAAAATGACGGCTTAAATCCATTGTCTGGTCAGGTTAGTCTTTCTTACAGTATAAATAGCGGATCTTTTACTAGTCCTCAAAATGTAGTTTTGTTAGGTCTATCTGCTCCTTATTCTACTCAGGATGTATCATTTACAATTCCTTGGAATATACCAGCTGTTGGGGCCTATAATGTTTGTGTACGAGTTGAGCCTACCACTCGTATTCCAGGTGATGATTATAGTGCCAATGAAACATATTGCGATTCACTCCGGGTAGGTTTATCTGGTATTTATACTATTGCAGGATTAAATCCTGATTTTCTAACTTTTCAATCAGCTGTAAGTACACTTAATACAGCAGGAGTTGGCGGACCAGTTATTTTTAATATAAGACCAGGTACATTAGCAGGCCAAGCTACAATCAATAGAATCAGGGGTTCTAGCGCTGTGAATAACATAACATTTAAATCTGAATTGGGTAGTGCTTCTGGTGTTACAATTACAGCAGCTGGGTCTGGTGCAAATTTTCACACCATTAGATTAAGTAATGCATCCAATATAACTTTTAGAGACGTTACAGTGGAAAACACATCGGGAACATTGGCAGCAGCATTTCATTTGACAAACCAAAGTTCAAATATCACTATTACAGATTGTAATATTCGAGTAAACGAATTAACCTCGTTAAATGAAAAAATAATTGGAATTGTTGCCTCGTCACCAAGTGCTACCCCATTCTTTTTAAACACAACTGGCAATAATGCCAACAACATTACCATTACAAATAACTTTATTAAAGGCGGTTATGCAGGTATTCAACTTATTGGAAACACGATAACGCAAAAAATAAAAGGAATGGTTATCAATAATAATTTTATTGACAGTACTTTCTTTTATGGTATTAATACTCAGTTTGTAAATTCCACTTCTATTAGTAACAATAAAATAAATATGAAATCAAATTCCTCTATTTTAGGTACAGGAATTAATATTGCATATCTAAATGATTCGACTAAGATTTCTGGAAATTATGTAAGAAACGCAGGTTTATATGGTATCAATTTAACCAATGCAGAAGGATTAGGTAAAACCATTGTAGTTTCCAACAACATGATTCCAGGCGGTTTTAAAAATCAAACGGTTTCTTCCGGTGCGGCTATTTATTTTATTGATGTTAATAAGATTGATTTATACAACAATTCACTAAATTATGATCGATTGAATGGATATGCTTTCTTTTTGACCACAGGTACAAATGTTAATTCTAAAAATAATATTTTCTCCAACTCAGTAGGTGGTACAGCATATTATATTACAGTTCCTTTAGCAATAGGTCTTGCAGATAATAATAACTTTTTCAATACAAACAATCCAGTTAATCCGATTGCATTTTTTGACGGACCAAGACCAGATTTATTAAGCTTACAAGCAGCTTCTTTGCGCGAAACTTTTTCATTAAACATTGATCCATTATTTGTAAGTCCAACAGATTTACATACAGCAAATCCTGGATTTGACGGTAAAGGAGACACGCTAGATAACGTGCTGGTTGATTTTGATAATGAAAAAAGAAGTCCTCGAAATCCTGACATTGGAGCGGATGAATTTATTTTAAATGCAATTGATTTGGATGTAATTGATGTAAAACCAGTTGTATTTAGTTTAGGAACAAATACCATAAGCACAGAAATAGCAAATAGTGGGTTTAATAATTTATCGGGATCAGTTGTTTCATTGTCGTACCAGGTAAATGGTGGAGCATGGTCCAATCCAGAGACTTTTACTGCTGGAGCATTATTATCAAATCCGTATGGAAGTCAGAAATTTAATTTTGCGACTCCTTTTAACGCGGCATCTAACGCTAATTTCAATATTTGCGTGCGAATCAATCCTCCTGGTTTAGCTGGAGACGCTGTATCATCTAATAATCAACTTTGTAAAGATATTTGTGTAGGATTATTAGGAGGTACGTATCAAGTTGGTTTCGGCAAAACATATCCAACCTTAGCCTCAGCTGCTTCTGCAATATCTTGTGGTATTGTTGGTCCAGTAATTTTTAATATTGATGCTGGAGTTTATAACGAAAAAGTAAGCATTGGTAAATTAAAAAATACCTCAGAAGTAAATACAGTAACCTTCAAACCAGCAGTTGCAGGTAGTTTGGTTGTTTTGACCAGTGGAGCATCATTAGGTGCTAATGATTTTTACACCTTACAATTAAATGGAGCAACCTTTATTAAATTTAAAGACCTTACTATTAATAATACCACATTAGGATTTGTGAATGGAGCAGGAATAGCAATACACTTAACCAATAAAGCCAATAATAATTCCATAAGTAATTGCAAAATTAATGTCGATACTTTAGAGTCTTTAAATGATGGTTTAATTGGAATTTCTGCATCCAGTTTAACCAACCCAATTGGACTTGAAAATTCAGGATCAAATAATACATTTGAAAATAACTCGATTGTTGGCGGTTTTTATGGAATCCGATTAAACGGTAAAGATGATTTTTTACGAGATAATGGAAACTCTATTTTAGGAAATACCATTACAAAATCATATTCAAATGGTATTTTTTCTCAGTTTGTAAATTTGAAAGAAATTTCTGGAAATACAATTACACCACGTGCTGGTAACGTAAGCAGTATTGGAGTATCCATTGCATCATCGAGATCAAATTTAATTATTGATAAAAATAAGATCAATCAAGCAGGTGAGTATGGGATATTGTTCGATAGAGTAAATGGTATTGATGCGGTAGAGTTGAAAAATAATATGATTGGTGGAGGATTTACTTCAAATGATAAAGGTGCCGCAGTTAATATTTTTGAATCAGATCGAATGGCTTTTTATTATAATTCATTAAGTTTTGAAGGTAAAGGAAAGGATAGTACTTCTGGAACTTTAAATATTTCAGGAAAAACTTCTAACATTTCACTTTATAATAATAATATAGCAAATCTCGGAGACGGTTATGCTGTGGTTAATAGCTCTGCAATAGATACAGCGATAATTGCGGCAGATTTTAATAATTATTTTTCTACCAATGATGATTCTTTAGTAAGATACCGAGGTGCAAATGTTGCAGATTTGATTTCCTATCAAGAACTAAGTAAGTTAGATACATCCAGCATATCTTTTGATTCTCAATATTTTGGAGTTCTTGATTTGCATACTTCTAGCACTAATTTAGACAAAGCAGCTAAACCTTTATCTTTTGTTACTACGGATATTGATGGTGAATTAAGAAATCTTACCACACCAGATATTGGTGCAGATGAATATACTGCACAAGGAAATTTAAAAATACTTGCGTTTATATCTCCTCAAAATGGAGATATTATAAATGATACTACTGATGTAATAGTTAAATTACAGAACATCGGTAATAGTAGAATAGCAGATTATCCAATAACGTATACAATTACAGATTTAGGCACGAATCAAGTTGATACCTTAATATTCGATTTTGTTGAAGAAATCTTAACGCCAAACGATCCATTTTTAGATTTTTCTTTTAGAAGTACGTTTATACCAAAAGGAACTGGAAATTATAGAATTTGTGTTAAGGCAGATTTTGCAGACGATATTGATACACTTGACAATACTTTGTGCATAAATTTTACCTCTGGCATTTCTGACATTTTAGATGGTTCAGTGCTTGGCTTTGTTTCTCCTACAACTGATCAGATTTTTGGTCCAACTCCTATAACTGTTTCTATAAAAAATGTAGGTTTTAAAGAAATGACGGCATTTGATGTTCAATACAAAAATGATGGAGTTGTTTTTAGTACTCAACCATATTTAGGAAGTCCATTATTAAGAGGTCAAACCACTAATTTTACCTTCCCAACTTCGTTGATTATTCCATGTATTCAACCACAAAAGGTTGTAATATCTTTATTTGTTCCTGGTGATTTAGTGAAATTGAATGATACAATAGTAAGAACAATGCTGCCTACTAGTAATACGGCATGTCAAACCAGTATACAATCACAACCTACATCAATAGGTTTCCTAAACGTATATCCTAATCCAAGCAACGGAATTTTAAGTGTTGATGTTTCTTTGATAGAATCATCCAATACCAAAATAGAAGTTCTTGATTTATTAGGTAAAACAATCCAAACCATTAACCAATTTGTTTCAGTAAATCAGGTTGTTACAATTCCAGTAAATATTTCAGATTTGCCTCAGGGAATGTACTTCATCAGATTGAGTGATGATAAAAGTTCGGAGATTAGAAGAATAACTATTGTGGAATAAGTAAGATTTATTGATTTATAAAAATAGCCTTTTACGTTTTGTAAAAGGCTATTTTTATGCTTAATAAAATGACTACTATTTTCAAATTATATTTTTGAAGTATGCAATACCTGTATTTATCTAGCGTTTTAAAAAAACACTAACCAAATTTATCATGAAAAATTATTTTATAATTAGAAATGCTTTTATATTATTGTGTGTAATTTCTACTAATATATTATTTGCACAAACTGATTTCAGACAAGCTCCAGCTTTAGACTTCGTTAATTTGAACCCCTCGTTCTCTTTGCAATTTTACAATTATAACGCTCCACAAATCTATTTGAATTCGTCACAAAATATTGCTTCTCCTGTTCAAGTTGCAAGTTCGACAATTGGATTTAGGATAATCAATAATGTAAATGGACCTATTAGTAATTTAAATGTTGTTGTATCAGAAGTTTCGAATAATGGAATATTTGTACAAAATATTATAAATGAATCAAAATCAATAAATGCTTTTCAGAATTTAACATATGTTAATTTAAACAGCTTTTGCATTGATTCTTTAATTTGGGGTTTCAATCCAGGATTCGGAAATTGTAATTCTGGAAATTCATCGTTTCATGGTTATTTTAATTCATCGTATCATGGTTATTTTAGCTATTCAAATGCACAAAATGTGTTTGGGAAATATTATAAAATAATTACCACTATCACAACTCCTTCGGGTTTGCATAGTTCTTGTAGTTACTTGTTTGTCAATTCAATAGGAAATAAAATGGTTTCCAATTCGAATGTGGGGATTGATCAAACGTATTATTCAAATTTTAAATTTTATCCAAATCCTGTTTCAAACTTAGCAACTATTGAGTTCGATTTGAATGTTTTAAATTCAACAGTATCCTTAGAAGTTTTTAATATGTTAGGAGTTAAAGTGGAAAGTATAATAACTAGTCAAACTCTTTCTTTTAATCAATCTTTAACCTGGGATTCAAGCAAATTGAAAAGAGGAAATTACATTATTAAATTGAATGTAAATGGTAAACTGGAATATTATCGTTTTATAGCAAATTGATTTTAGGTTAAATCCAAAGAAAAAATCAAACCCTGATAAAGGTTGAACTCTATTAGCTATAAGTGAAAACCGGGAACAAATAATACGTCATCATTATAACCCTAAATGGGTTGCACATTTTTAAAAAAATTATTGTTTAATTTTTTTAGTCTCTCTTGCTTTTCGTTGTTGTTGCGCTTTCGTTATTTCTTCCAACTTAGTTTGGAAAGTTGATTTTTTGCCTTCTGGTTTTTTCTTGTTTTCCTGAATTTGAGCATGAAGTTTATCTTCATCCACAAATTTTCGGATAAAATATTGCTGACCAAAGGTGATCATATTGGCACAGAAGTAATAATAATTCAACCCAGATGAAACACTGTTTAAAAAACCCATAAACATAACAGGCATGATATATCCCATCCATTTCATTTGTCCGGTTGCGCCGCTTATCTGATTATTCATTCGGGTATAAAGTAGCGTAGAAGCCGTCATTAACAAACACATTAAACTAACATGGTTTCCGTAAACGAAATCTACAATTGGAACCTGTCCGAAATCCCAGATTGAATCGTACGTTGACAAATCATTAACCCATAAAAAACCTTGTTGTCTTAACTCAATTGAGGTGGGGAAAAAATTAAAAAATGCAATCAAAATAGGCATTTGGAGCAATAATGGCAAACAACCACCTAAAGGATTTACCCCAGCTTTTTTATATAATTTAAGATATTCTTGTTGTAATCTTGTTGGATCATCTTCTCCTAATTTAGCTTTTATTTCATCCATTTCTGGTTTCAGCACTTTCATTTTTGCTGTTGACATGTAGGATTTAAATGTCAGGGGGAGTAACACAACTTTTAATAAAATGGTTAAAACCAAAATGATAATACCATAATTAAGATTAAAACCACTTAGGAAACTAAATACTGGCAGTACAGCATATCGGTTTATGTATTTTAATGGTCCCCAACCCAGATTTATTTGTTTTTCCAGATCCAAGTCGTAATTATTCAACGTGTAATATTTATTTGGGCCAATATACATTTGCAAACCAATGGTTTGATTAGCTGCTGCTGTTAACGGAAATTTGAGATTGGCCGTCATTCTTTTTATACTGCCTGGCTCTATTGCTGTGCTGGTTTCTAGTTCCGACTTTTGAATCTTATCTTTTGCAATTAAGGTAGTAGTAAAAAAATGTTGTTTAAAAGAAACCCATTTCATAACCTCTGCTGGGCTTTCTTTTTTATCTTCAGCTACAGGCAAATTATCAATGTCTCCTTCTGAAGTGCGGTAATAAATTCCAGAATACTGCAACTCGGTTTTATAATCTTTTTCAGTTTGAAGAAGAATAGCATCCCATTTAAAATCAACTGTTGAACTTCCAGATTTAAGAATACTTTGTAAACCAACCATATTCACATCCAAATCTACCATGTAGGATTTAGGGGAAAGTTTGTAAGTGTATTCTATGTATTGAGTACCAGATACAGCTAAGCGGAACGAAATTTTGCTTTTGTCCGAAACATCTGACGATCTGGTAAACAACCTGGAAGAAGTAGTTAGCATTTCCTGCTGTGTTGGCAAGCTAAAACCAAAGCTATTTGACTTATTATTCAATAAGTTTAGCGGTTTGCCATCGTAAGTTTTATAGTCTTTAAGCTCTGCAGATTTGATCTGAGCACCTTTATTACTGATCGTAAGTTTCAATAATTCGTTTTCAACAACAAACGTTTCTTGTTGAATAGAACTGTCTGATTTGAAAATACTCTTTCCGGCAGTTTCTTGTTCTACAACTGCTGCAATAGCAACAGAATCGTTTTTCTTAAGCTCAGCAGCTAATGGTTTTACTTTTGATAATTTGACCGAATCCTCTATTCGTTGAAGTTCTTTAATTTCCGAATCACTCGGCGAGGTGAAATAACTGAATCCCAATAATATTGCTCCTATCAGAAGCAGACCAGTAGTTGTATTTTTATCCATTAAATTTTTGATTCAGAGCGAATGCTCATTTTTCTTTCTTTTCCTTCTTTTTCGCTTGCTTTATAAATTTTGCAAGCTTCCACAAATTTTACAAAAAGTGGGTGCGGGTTTGCAACGGTACTTTTTAATTCTGGATGAAACTGTACACCGACAAAAAACGGATGGTTTCTAAGTTCCATTATTTCAACTAATCCAGTTGCTGGGTTTGTGCCTGTGGCAACTAAACCAGCTTCGTTATATGCATCCAAATATTGATTGTTGAATTCATAACGATGGCGATGGCGTTCCGATATTTTTGACTTTCCATAAATAGCAGCAGCCTTACTTCCTTTTTTCAATTCGCAAGGATAAGCACCCAAACGCATTGTACCGCCTTTATTTACTACCTTTTTTTGCTCTTCCATCATTCCAATTACTGGGTTTGATGTATGCTCATCCATTTCTGTTGAGTTGGCACCTTTTAGTTTCAAAATGGTTCGACCAAATTCAATTACAGCACATTGCATTCCCAAACAAATACCTAAAAATGGAATATTGTTTTCGCGAATAAAACGGATAGCAGCAATTTTACCTTCCAGTCCGCGGCTACCAAAACCCGGAGCAACTAATACACCGTGCAAATTTCCCAATCGATCTTTTACATCGCCTTCATTCAAATATTCAGATTGTATGCACTCAACTTTTACCTTACATTCATTTACGGTTCCTGCGTGTATAAATGCTTCTGTAATGGATTTATAGGCATCGGGCAATTCGACATATTTACCAACTAATCCAATTCTTATTTCCGAAGTTGGGTTTTTTAGTCTACCTAAAAATGCTTTCCAGCTTGTTAAATCCGGATCATTTTTGAGCGGCAGTTTAAGTTTAGTTAATACTGTTTTGTCTAATTGTTCCTTCAACATCAATAAAGGAACATCATAAATGGTAGCTGCATCTATTGATTCTACCACGGCATTCAAATTTACATTACAAAACAATGCTATTTTTTTACGAATATCCATGTTTAATGAATGTTCAGTTCGGCAAACTAAAATATCTGGCTGAATACCATATTCTAATAGCATTTTAACCGAATGCTGAGTAGGTTTTGTTTTTAATTCTCCAGCTGCAGATAAATAAGGAATCAAGGTTAAATGAATAACTATTGCATTGCTCGATCCAAGTTCCCATTTTAATTGTCGTACTGCTTCAATGTAGGGCAATGATTCTATATCGCCCACAGTTCCACCTAATTCAGTAATGACAATATCAAACTCATTATTTTCACCAAGTAACTGGATATTGTGTTTTATTTCATCCGTAATATGCGGTATCACCTGAACGGTTTTACCTAAAAATACCCCTGCACGCTCTTTATTGATAACATTTTGATAAATACGGCCGGTAGTAATATTATTTGCCTGAGAAGTTGGTACATTCAAAAAACGCTCATAATGACCTAAATCCAAATCGGTTTCTGCACCATCTTCAGTTACATAGCACTCGCCATGTTCATAAGGATTTAGCGTTCCCGGATCAATGTTGATGTACGGATCAAATTTTTGTATCGTTACTCGATAGCCTCTTGACTGTAATAATTTGGCCAGAGATGCAGAAATAATGCCTTTACCGAGTGATGAAGTAACTCCTCCCGTAACAAAGATATACTTGGTCATTGCTTAAATGGTATGTATTTGAACAAAGCCTGGATTAAAAATGAATAATGCTTTGTGTACGGGATGCAAAAATAGAAAAATTAAGGGTAAAATAGGTTTGTAATTTCTATTTTTTGTAAAAAGCTGGATGGGAGATTGTTAATTGCTTTCTACAAATTAATTTTTTTTATTGATTTAAATTTCTTATGCAAAACTCTGATTAATATTTATAATCCTTTATGGTTGATTTTGATTGTATTGAGTGAATACTCCATTTTTTAATCTTTGAAAATTATTTTTGGGCTTACCCCTGAAAAGGGGTCGGGCTATACACTATATCTTTTTTAATTTAATTGTTTTTTAAAAGCAAAAAAGGATGCTGTTTCTATCCCTAAGCCATCGCTTAACATGAAAATCTAACCTTAATTGTAGACTTTTAATATGATAAAAGCAAAGTAGTATTTAATAAAAAAGGGAGAGCCAATTTCGTTGGCTCTCCCTTTTTTTAAATTTATTATTTATTGTTTTATAAACTTCTTGACAAGAATTCTATCATTTATAATTACGTTAATCAGGTAAACTCCACTAGATAAGTTGGAAACGTCAAAGTTTCGTTGATAGCTTCCATTTACATTTTCTGATGGCTCACTTAAAATCAATCTTCCAGTAATATCTCGCAATTCAGTTTTAACATTTACACTTTGCTCAAACCAAGTGAATATGGTAATATTTTGATTAGTAGGATTTGGATAAAGAGTAACCGCTTGTTCAAATAGATCTGATTGAATAGCTGGAAGAATATCAATTGGTTTTATTTTAACTTCTTCTCCTCCTTGCTGTGGGTTTTCTTGAGGTTGTGGAGGAGTGCCAGCTTTCACATTCGTTAAAAAATTTACAGCGCCTAGTCTATCTGTAGTCCCCGATACAAACTGCGACAAGGTATGTTTAAATACTTTTGTAGATAAATCGGTAATAGGAGCTCTTAAATTAAAATTAAATTCTATCGGTCTTTTTTTCGTTCGGATTTAAGGATATGTTTTTTAAAGTAAATCCATATTGGCCAGTTAACCTAATAGATGTAGAATTAGGTATTAATGCAAAACCTGTTCCTTGTTTGCCAGTTGCACTCCATCTGTTATAAAGCTCACCTCCTAAATCAACTGTGAAATCTACAAAATCATTTATGTTTAATAAATTACTTTTTAAAACATCTTCAAATTGAATGTCAAATTGCTTAACAGACGCGGTTCTATTAGCTACTAATGCATAATGCTGTACTTGATGCCCACCAGGGCCGGGAATAAGACCATTAACCATATCGGTTACAATTAGATTGCGAGTAATAATGTCGTTATTTCTTCTAACATTGGTCTTAATCTAATTTTGAAATGTAGGTTGATCTTTTAGTTCTAAAAAGGTCATTCCTTGAGGGGGAGTATTATAAGGTGCAGCTCCTGCTCCTGATTCCATTCTTGCCAATAGACATACATCTATTTTTTTTAAGAATGGATCAAAATCTGGATAAGCACGCGGGTTTTTTACTCTCCATGGAAATGAATATAGCCTTTCTGAACCTGGTAGTATATCTTGAGGTAAAATTATTCCATTAGGAGTATTTTCAGTTATTTCATCACCAACATCCAATCCTCCAGCTACTGCATTTTTCCAATCCTGATCCCAATCTTCCATTGCTGAACTCATAGTCCAGTACAATCGTACTGCTTGCCCAATATTCGAATTGGTAGTACAACCAATATTCCGAATTCTAAAATTAACATAGTTATCGGTATTAGCTCTATATTCAGGATTTTCGTGTTCTGTATTAGAAGTGCCTGCTGAATTTCTAGTCCAAATATCTGGACTATTCCAAATATCCCAATGAATTTGATTGTTTGGCTCATCGTATACATCTTCATAACTATCTCGCATAGCGTAGTTTACCGTTTGCGAGGTTGTTAAATCTACTTCAATGATTCTACTTGTTATTGTAGGTTCAGCAGCATTATCAATTACAGTAAGTTTATACTTTACTTTGCTAGATGTATTAATAGGTCCTATAACTGTAGGCTCTTTTAAATAAACATTGTCTATAGTAGCTGTATTACCTGTTAATGGTTCCCAAAAATAGTAATATGGTTCTACACCTCCAGTAATTCTAGGTTGCAGAATAGGTTTTGCCCCGTTTGATGTTTTTCCTGGTGCACATTTACAAGAAATACTAATACCTTCCAATTGCATTTTTTGGCTAGGAAAAGAATAACAACCGATTGCTGTTTTATTGGCAGCTGTCATAGTTTTTGAGCTACATTGATTGTTTGGATTAAATGTAATACTTCTACCTAAAATATCTAACCCTCCATTTTTATCATTTGGTAATAAATTGATTTTTCTTGGTCCTTGAGCTGATGTTGCATACATCAAATCAGTCGTATTACGAACATGATTAAGAGATTGTCCATGACCTAATTCATGAAGGATTGTGCTATAAAAATCTCTATCACCCGGGTTTATTGAACCTGATATTGAATAATTAAAAATTATATTTTCGTCAATTTCAATATCAAATGATTTCTGAAAACCAAAGTTTGGGCACTCAGTTTTATATGTGCCCATATTGCCACCTGATGGTAAAGAATTTACATAATAAATAGTATTAATATCATCTCTAAAGTAGGGAGGATTAGTTGTAGATGTGGTTATTTGACCTAATTTCCAATTTACCCCAGTTTCACATGACCACTTTTTCATGCCTGCTAAAATTAATTTCATAGCATCAGAATTATTAAACACTTTTTTATCAATATTGATGCTTATTCCATTTTCTAATGTTGATCCATATTGTTTGCCTGCTAATTTGATTAAATTTTTAGGAGTTGCTATTTGACTAATAATTGAGTAATCTATTACAATATTATTATTGTCGTAATTTGAGTAGCCACATTCATTTTGTATTTCAAATATACCACTACCAGGAACTGGATTTCTAATTCCAGGTATATTTAAATTAATAACTGAAGGAATATTAATTTTAATTTGATTATCACTCCAAGCCTGCTACACATAAGCATCTGGTTCTAAATAGTAAAATTGAGATGATACTACATTAGCATCTAAAAATCCTACACTTCCTTGACCTTTATTATTTCCAAAAAATCTTCCATTAATAATAACTTCCTCTTTTGTACCTCCTTTAAAGGTACCAGATTGTGATGAAATAGATATTACTTCAGGCCTAAAAGGTTTATGATTAATAGCGCTCTCATTTGGTATTGAAGAGATTATAGAATTATATTCAGTCCATATATTGCTTGTTGAAAAATCTGTATAATATGATTGTGAAGTATTCATGTATGATAAATCAAAAGATAAATTTGTCAAATCGTTATTATTATTACTACTTACTTTAATTTGAATATGAAAAAGTACATAATCATTGTTTGAAATTATTTGAGACTTAGTTAAAGTTCCGACTTCATCGCCAAGTTGAATCACATATTCATTTGGTGGTCCTAAATATGTAATTAAAGTATAAGTTGGAGAATTAAAAAATGAGCCTTTGGTGATAACTAAATCGTTAGTTGCAAATGGATCCGGGCCAAATACTGATGGATTAAAATTTAAGAAAACAACCCCTTTTGCAAAATATTTCGTTGAATTAGGTTTAATAACAATATCAAAGTCTAAAAAACTATTATTTGAACATGGTGTACTATACTTGGCATTCTTAATTTTAAATTGTAAATTTTCAAGCAAAGCATTTTTATTTATGTTTTGTTTTTTATTCTTTTTGCCTTTACCCTTTTTGTAAGGATAGGATTCAAACATTCTTCTTTCAAAATTTTTCTTTTGCAAATCATAATCTATAGGCTTTTGCTCTATATTTTTTATAGTTTCTACTTTTGGATTTATTCTTTCAAAAACAGTTTCATCGCTTTTATGCAAATATATATTTGGATGAGAGAGCAAGAATTTATATAAATCTGAAACTTTTAAAAAAGATTTATAACCAGATGTTGTCAATACTTCAGATGAGTCAAATCCTGATATTCCTTTAAATTTAAAGGAGTATTTATTATTTCCACGTATTCCGAAGCTATCATAGTGAATAAAATACCAAAAACCATAAATAGCTAAGTCATTATTGTCGAGATTATTTTCCAATATTTCACTCTTATACATTTTTTTTGTTCCAAATAAATAAGTTTCGCCAGGTATGATTGATATACTATTTACGTCAAAACTATAATTCGTAATACTATCACCATTAGCGTCTATTGTTTTATAGTTATCTGCAAAATTAAAAATTGTTGATTCACCTAGCTTTCCCTTTCCTTTGAAAATCCTATGTATAATAATATTATATTTGTAATAAAATTTTCCATTTTCTTGTAATATCAATATTGGGTTTTCTGTTGATACAGTAGCCTCATATATATTATCAGGTTCTTCTATATAGTTTTTTATAAATGTTGTATCAAAATCTTTATTTGTTTCCTGAGACAAAACATAATTTGCTGTAAAGCATAGCAGTAATAAATAAATTAATTTTTTCATAAGATAAATTTTTAAGGTTTGAAAATGTATTATTTTACATTAACATTTAAAAGTACTTATAATTTTTCCAATCTAATAACAAGTTTTGGTTAATCCAATGTTAAATTAATATAAATAATAATAAAATTTAATTTACTACTTAAAAACGAACAAGCATCTACAAATACTGCTCAATATTTTTTAAATCCTCAGGTGTATCAATAGCAATTGAAACATTCGATTATTTAAGCTTATAAATAATATTCGTTTTTCATAAAATACCTCAATGTTGCATTATTTTTTTGTTGCTTCAATTTCTTACGCTTTTCTTTTGGTCTTAAATGTTTGCTCATTTTTTTGTGAAATTCAATCGCTTTTTTGAGATCCTCTTCGTTTTGTTTTAGTACTTCTGGGTCTGTGGGTTTATAAACTTCTAAAAGAGGTATAGGCTCGGCAATGTTTTTAAATATATTAGGACGCATACCGGGGTGTGTCTCCAACCAATCTTTTGCAGTCATTTGGCGAAAAATACTTCCATCGTCATATAAGAGTCCTATCTCTTGATATTTTAGTAAGGTGTCATATAAATTTTTAACCTTGTTAAATTTAATTTCTGTATTGGAGAACCCTACTTCATTAGTATCTTGAATTAATTGCCCAAAACGTAATTTTTCTTTTACTAACATTGACTTATCTGAGTAAGTATAGGTATCAAAATTTAAATAATAAGTCAGGCCAATTATTATTTGATTATTTGTAAATTGTTTTGCTTGAATTCCCTTCTCATTATTTAAAAAATCATTTAAGAAATATAAACTTACAATTCCAGTTCCATCAAAATGATTAAATTTCTTAATTGGGTCTGCGTTTTTTAAAAAATATGCTCTATCAGCCGAATCAATTTCATATTTATATATTAGTTCATAAAATTTTAAATTTCCTTTAAAAACTTTATGAACTTTTAAATGATTTACCTTAAAAAAACGTTCATTCTCAGTAACGATATTAACTTTGACAATTGATGCTTCGAAAATAAATTTAGAAGGTTTAACAAATTCTGCATAAAAGTTTCCACTCATACTTCTGTGTGGGCTGTCTCTTTCTACTAATTGTGCTAGAACATTGCTTGCTGCTAAGAAAAGCAATAATAAATAAATTAATTTTTTCATAAGATTATTTTATAATGTATTATTTTACATTAACATATAAAAGTACTTAAACCTATTAGCTTTTAATAACAAGTTTTTGTTAAAAAAATATTAACTTAAAATAAATAGTAATTAAACTTTATTTGAAACTTAAAAGTAAACCAAATCTTACAAATACTGCTCAATATTTTTTAAATCCTCAGGGGTATCAATAGCAATTGAAATATGATCGCTAATGGATGTTCGGATTTTGTAACCGTTTTCTAACCAGCGCAATTGTTCGAGGTTTTCGGCTAGCTCTAATGAGGAAGGTTTTAAATTAGAAATGGCTTTTAAAATTTCTTTTCGATAACCATAAATACCGATATGCTGATAAAAAGGAAAATACGTAAGCCAATTTTCTTCTGCATGATTTCGCAAAAATGGAATTACAGATCTGCTGAAATACAAGGCTTCATTTTTTGCATTAATGACCACTTTAGGGCTGTTTACACTGGCTAAAATGGCGTAATCAGTTATCGGTCGAATTAACGTTGCAATCTGTGTTTCGGGATTTTCAAAACAGGTACATAATAAATCAATTTGATCTGAATCAATAAAAGGTTCATCGCCCTGAATGTTAATAATTACATCGGCATCTGGATAATTTAAGGCCACTTCTGCACAACGGTCGGTGCCACTTTGATGGTTTTCTGCAGTCATAATTACTTTGCCACCAAAATCCAACACATGTTTATAAATTCGATCATCATCTGTAGCAACCACCACATCGTCGAGCTTTTTACTGTTTTTAGTTTGATTATAAACCCGCTCAATCATGGTCTTGTCACCAATCATCACCAACGGTTTACCAGGAAACCGAGTTGAAGCAAAACGAGCAGGGATAACACCAAGAATTTTCATCTTTACGAAAATAAACCGTGAATTTCTTTTTCAATACTACTAATTATACTTCCTAAATCTTCAGGATTATCGGCGTAGTTCAATTTATCAACATGAATGACCAACAATTTCCCTTCTTTATAATTGTTGATCCAGTTTTCGTAACGTTCATTTAATTTTGACAAATAATCTAAACGAATACTACTTTCATAATCTCTACCTCGTTTTTGAATCTGACTAACCAAAGTGGGTACAGAAGCTTTTAAATAAATTAATAAATCAGGTGGTTTTATAAATTGTTTTACAGAATTAAAAACTCCCAAATAATTTTGATAATCGCGAGAAGTCATTAATCCCATTTCATGCAAATTGTCGGCAAAAATGTAGGCATCTTCATAAATCGTTCTATCTTGAACAATAAAGCGCTTATTTTTTTGAATGTCCATTAATTGTTTGAAACGGCTATTCAAAAAATAAATTTGTAAGTTAAATGACCAGCGTTTCATATCCTGATAAAAATCATTCAAATACGGATTGTCGTCAACATCTTCATATTGCGCTTCGCATTTATAATGTTTAGCTAATTTTTCTGTCAGCGTGGTTTTACCTGCTCCTATATTTCCAACAATTGCAATATGCATGGCTCTTTTTTTATGAATGATTGAACCCTATAATTTTTCTTACTTCCGAAATAGTTTTTCTAGCACTTAAGCGAGCTTTTTCTGCACCTTCGGCAGCAACACGGTCAATGTATGAATGATTATATTTTAAATCAAGAATTTTTTCGCGAATTGGTTGAGTAAAAAGTATCGCATCTTCGGCTAATTGTTTTTTAAGATCACCATAACGAATACTACAATCTAGATATTGGTTTTTGAAATGAGATACCACGTTTGGTTTTGAAACAATATCCATTAAGGTAAATAAATTACTAATCACTTCTGGAATTTCGCTATTTGGCGTTTGTGGTCCAGCATCGGTAACAGCTCTCATTACTTTTTTGCGAATTGCTTCTGGCGAATCAGCTAAAAAAATTGCATTTCCTTCACCTTCTGATTTCCCCATTTTTCCACTTCCATCCAACCCAGGAACTTTTATTAATTGTGTTCCAAAATTAAATGCTTCTGGTTCAGCAAAGTAATCAACTTGGTACAATCGGTTGAAACGGTTTGCAAATGTTCGGCACATTTCTAAATGTTGCTCTTGATCTTTACCAACTGGCACTTTGGTAGCTTTGTGTAATAAAATATCTGCTGCCATTAAAACCGGATAGGTTAATAATCCAGCATTTACATTATCCGGATTTGAACGTACTTTATCTTTAAAGGAAGTACTACGTTCCAATTCGCCAACATAAGCATTCATATTAAGCAACAAATACAGCTCTGCAACTTCCGGAACATCTGATTGCAAATATATTGCACATTTTTCAGGATCAATACCCGAAGCTAAATATTCAACTAAAACTGTTCGAACTGCTAATTTAAGATCAGAAGGAGTTGGGTGAGTTGTTAACGAATGATAATCGGCAATGAAGAAAAAACAGGTATGAGTTTCCTGCATTTTTAGAAAATTCTGTATTGCCCCGAAGTAATTTCCCAAATGCAGATTTCCAGTGGATCTTATGCCACTTACTACCGTTTCCATATCGCCGAAAGTAAGTAAAAAATCTTATTTTTGCCGACGATGATTTTATTTCTGAGAAGATTTCACCACTATTGGTACCAATTTTTCGTTGCATTTTTTTTCGCTGTTCTATTTCCTGTTTTCTATTATTATTCCAGAAAACCAGAACGCTACCCAACTTTAAATAAATTTCGGAAACTTTGGTCTCAACTTAGTTTTTTCTTTTCTGGAATTTTTTATGAAGTAATTTACACCAAAGGACAAGAGCCATTCGGAACGTATATTTATTGCGGAAATCATGCTTCGCATATCGACACTCCGTTTATGTGTATCATTGCAAGAGGTAATTATCATTTTATCGGTAAGCACGAGTTATTAGTTCATCCGGTTTTAAAATTATTTTTTAAAACCATTGACATTCCAGTAAATAGAGAAAGCAAAATAAGCGGATATCGTGCTTTTAAAAAAGCAGCAGAAAATATAGCAGCTGGCATGAGTTTAATTATTTATCCAGAGGGAGGAATACCAGCGTCATATCCCGTTATGGATGAATTTAAAGCAGGTGCTTTCCGGTTAGCCATTGAAAATAAAACCCCTATTGTTCCGATTACTTTTTTAAATAACTTCACTTTTTTTCCAGATGATGGAGATGAAAAGGGAACAACACCAGGTATTTCCAGAATTATAATTGATCCACCTATTCCTACAGCACATCTTTCTGTGAATGATGATGAAGTGTTGAGAGATCAGGTTTATCGAATTATTCACAATAATTTGAATTCGTATTTAACAAAACATCAATTAGTACCCAATGAAAGTAGATAAAGAATTAGTTGGCAAAATAGCTCACCTTGCCAGACTTGAGTATTCTGAAGAAGAAAAAGTAGAAGTGGTTGATGATATGAATAAGATTTTAACCTTTATGGAAAAATTGAACGAAATTGATACCAGTGAGGTTGCTCCATTAGTTTACATGACTGATTCTACCAATATTTTGAGACCAGATGTTGTTAAAACTGACATTACTAAAGAAGATGCCTTGAAAAATGCACCTAAGAGAAATTCCGACTTTTTTAGAGTTGCCAAAGTTATCGAGTAAAAAGGCTGATACAGATAATAAAACAGCTTTTTAATTAATATTTTCATCGCAAAAAACTTATGCAGGATTTAATCAAAATTGACGATATAGGTAAATCATACCAGATTGGTTCTGAAACGATTAACGCCTTGGTTTCTGTTTCGCTCACCATTAAAAAGGGCGAGTTTGTAGCATTAATGGGGCCATCTGGTTCTGGGAAATCAACCTTAATGAATATTTTAGGATGCTTGGATACACCAAGCAAAGGGACTTATATCTTGAATGGGGTTGATGTAAGTAATATGTCGGATAATGATTTAGCTGAAGTAAGAAATAAAGAAATCGGATTCGTTTTTCAGACATTTAATTTATTGCCACGTTCCACAGCTTTAGAAAACGTTGCTTTACCATTAATTTATGCAGGTTTTAGCAAATCGGAACGAGACGAACGAGCCATGGATGTTCTTACTGGAGTTGGCTTGGCTGATAGAACTAAACACAGACCGAATGAACTTTCGGGTGGACAAAGGCAACGGGTTGCAGTTGCTCGGGCATTAGTAAATCATCCTTCCATAATTTTAGCAGATGAACCAACTGGAAATCTTGACACAAAGACTTCAGTAGAAATAATGGGATTGTTGGAAGAAATTCACAGAAAAGGTAATACCATTATTTTAGTAACGCACGAAGAAGACATTGCTCGGCATGCTCATCGAATTGTAAGATTAAGAGATGGAGTAATTGAAAATGATTATGCTAATACAGATATTGTAGTTTCTACTTAAAACAATTATCGCTGTTTTTGCTTAATAAATGCTCAGCATTTTATTTATGAAAATTTATACTAAAACAGGTGATAAAGGTCTAACATCACTAATAGGTGGAACAAGAGTTCCAAAACATCATCTCAGAATAGAAAGTTGCGGAACGGTTGATGAATTGAACGCATACATTGGTCTTATACGCGATCATGATAATGGAGAAGAAGTGAATTTGATATTGAAAGAAGTTCAGGATCGTTTATTTACAATTGGTGCATTAATCGCTTCTGACCCAGATAAAGTACAGAAAAAAATCCCTGATTTGTACGCAAAGGATATAGAATTGCTGGAAACCGAAATGGATAAAATGACTGAAATGCTACCTGAATTGCGGCATTTTATCTTACCAGGTGGTGCAACAGTTGTTTCTTTTTGCCATATTGGAAGATGTGTTTGCCGTAGAGCAGAACGTTTGGTTGTTCATTTGGCAGAAGATAGTTTTGTGGATGAAATGGTAGCAACTTACCTTAACCGACTTTCTGATTATCTGTTCACATTAGCTCGTTTTTTAGGGATGAAAGCAGGTGTGGCAGAATATAAATGGTTGCCAAGATTGTAAATTAGCCGTCTGAGGCAATTTAAACCTTGTTTTTACAGAAAATAACTCATCAAACCTTTTACTTGGTAATTTCGTTAATAACATTACATTTGCGAAAAAATTCTTAGAAATCTACTTTTAAAATTATACTTAATATGTATTGGACACTTGAACTAGCATCACATTTAGAAGATGCGCCATGGCCAGCCACCAAGGATGAATTAATTGATTACGGAATACGATCTGGAGCCCCTGTAGAGGTAATAGAAAACCTACAAGCATTGGAAGATGATGGCGAACCATATGAAAGTATTGAAGAAATCTGGCCTGATTATCCAACTAAAGACGATTTTTTCTTTAATGAGGATGAGTATTAGAAATAAACCCGAAAGGGTTTTTTTTATGGGGTTTAGGACTTAAATAACTGTAAAAGTGATTGGGCAATTAGTAAATCCTGTGGAAAAGTTATTTTAATATTATTTTCTTCTCCTTCGCTCAAATGAATTGAGTTACCTGCAAATTCAACCACAGAGGCATCATCAGTAAATTCATTTCTGAACGGCTCTTTGTAACTTTTTGTTAACAATTTTAATGAAAAAACTTGTGGTGTTTGAACCAAAAAATAGGAATTTCGATCGACTGCAATAGTGGTTTTTCCTTCAACTTTTCTAAGTGATTGTGAGCAAGGTATTACTGGAACCGAAGAACCGAATTCTTCTGCTTCGGCAAAGCATTTTTCAATTAATTCGGAACTTAACAATGGTCGTACTGCGTCGTGCACGGCAACAAAACCTTGAATTTTAATTTCTTTCAAGCCGTTTTTAACTGATTGAAATCTAGTATTTCCAGCTTTTACCAATAAATGTGGAACAGTAAAATTGTGGGTAGTACAAAGTTTTTCCCACATTTGGTGGTAGTGAACATTCATCACCACAATTATATCTGGTTTGCTGGGCGAATTGTAAAAAGCATTTAATGTATGCATCATTAAAGGCAAATTCCCAAGCAATAAAAACTGCTTGGGAATTTCGCTTTGCATTCTTGAACCGCTACCTCCGGCTACAATAATTGCAAATTTTTTCATGCTCAAAAAATTGATTTTTTTGTATTAGATGATTAGCATAGCATCACCATAGCTATAAAATTTATACTTTTCTTTTATCGCAACTTGGTAAGCTTCCATTACATAATCAAAACCACCAAAAGCTGCCACCATCATCAATAAAGTGCTTTGTGAAGTATGAAAATTGGTAATCATTGAATTAGCAATTGAAAAATCGTATGGAGGAAATATAAATTTACTGGTCCAGTCGTTTACCGGTTTTAAAATTCTACCTGCTGATACACTTGATTCGATTGTTCGCATAGTAGTAGTCCCAACTGCACAAATCCGTTGTTTGTTTTCTATTCCTCTATTTACAATTTTAACTGTTTCATCAGTTATAATAATATTTTCGGAATCCATTTTATGTTTCGTCAAATCTTCTACTTCTACAGATCTGAAAGTTCCTAATCCAACATGTAGCGTAACTTCTGCAAATTCAACTCCTTTTAATTCAAGGCGTTTCATTAACTCACGGCTGAAGTGCATACCTGCAGTTGGTGCTGCTACTGCTCCTTCTTCTTTCGCATAAATAGTTTGATATCGTTCTTTATCTTCAGCAGTAGCTTTTCTTTTTATGTATTTTGGAAGTGGAGTTTCGCCCAGAATTTCAATTGCTTTTCTGAAATCGGCATCGGTACCATCAAACAAAAACCGGATCGTTCGACCTCTGGAAGTTGTATTGTCAACCACTTCGGCAATTAATAAATCATCATCACCGAAATAAAGTTTATTGCCAACTCTGATTTTTCGGGCAGGATCTACTAAAACATCCCACAATCTCATTTCTTTATTCAATTCGCGAAGTAAAAAAACTTCGATTTGAGCACCAGTTTTTTCTTTATTGCCATATAATCTGGCTGGAAAAACCTTGGTGTTGTTTAAGATCATTACATCTTTGTCATTAAAATAATCGAGAACATCTTTGAAAATTTTATGCTCTATTTTTCCACTATCCTTATGCAAAACCATTAATCGCGACTCATCACGATTAGGAGAAGGTGTGCTTGCCACCAAAGATTCAGGTAATATAAAGGAAAATTGGGATAATTTCATGTGTGTGATTAAAGTTAATGGGTTTTTTTTGAAGGGCGAAATTACAAAAATTTAACGATTTTATACCTTATTAGTTTCCATTTCTTAACAATGAGATGATATTGAGATAATTAACATAAATTTTAGTGGAGGAATTTGGTTTTTTTAATTGGTACAATTTAAATTTCATAAAAAGAGGATTTTAATTTTTTGATTCGCCAATAATAATTTTTGCATTAAAATTCATCGATGAAAAAAATAAATAAAGGGAAATTCTACCTCCATTTTCGGGCAATTCTCTAAAAAATCCACAATTTATTGATTTGAAACACTACATGTTTGTGGATTAATTAAATAAAAAACAAAGAATTAATAACGATAAATTGCTAGAAGTAAAAAAAATTTATTAAACGCAAACCACATGATATCATTAGATTACAGTTTGTGGAAATTTGATTTTTGTAACAATTAATTTAACCAAAAACTACTTTAAATTATATAGCGTAGTTTTTTGAGTATACAATTTGAGTATAATTCAAAAAACTTTTATAAATAATTAACTATAAGGCAATGAACAATTTTAAAGATGAAGAAATCCTGATTACAAAGGCTCGAAGCTTTGATCAGGTTTCGAGACGTAAATTTTTAGGTTATGCCGGAGCAACCTCAGGATTATTGATCTTAGGATCGGCCTGTAAAGATGATGATCCAGCTAATACTAATGATGGTGTAAATTTGGGTAGTGGTGACATCGGAATTTTAAATTATGCCTATGCACTTGAGCAATTAGAAGCTGCTTTTTACAAGCGAGTTATTGATTCTCCTTACGCAGGCATAACAACTTCGGAAACCAGTTTACTAACTGACATTCGCGATCATGAATTAATTCATAGAGAATTTTTTAAGAACGCCTTAGGAACGTCAGCTATTCAAAATCTTGAAGTAGATTTTTCTACAATTAATTTCTCACAAAGAGATAGCGTATTAGCTACCGCAAAAGCATTTGAAGATTTGGGAGTGTCGGCTTATAACGGAGCTGGAAAATTAATTGTAAGTATTGATTACTTATTGCTTGCTGGCAAAATTGTTTCAGTAGAAGCGCGACACGCTGCTTACATACGTGATTTAATTTCTAATGGGTCTTTTGCAGACAGCAGCACTGTAGATGCCAATGGTTTAGATCTACAAAGAACTCCAAATGAAGTTTTAGCAATAGCAGATAAGTATATAAAAACAAAAATCAACGCGAGTAATTTACCAACTCAATAATCCGAAATAGTCATGAACATACATAAAATATTAACTGATCTCGAAAAATCAGACCCGGAAGTTTACGAAAGATTAGACAGCCGAAGAGGAGCAATGAAAAGCTTTGCTTCATTAGGAAGTAAAATAGCTTTAGCAGCAGTTCCATTGGCTTTAGGGTCAATGTTTAAAAAAGCTTATGGACAATCAAATACTGAAGTTGTTGCTGTTTTAAATTTTGCCTTAGCTTTAGAATATCTAGAAGCTGAATTTTATGATAAGGCTTTGCTTGTTGGAGTAACATTAATTCCTGGAGGCGTTGCAACCAGTGCCATTACTACAATAAGAAATCACGAGCGAGCTCATGTTTCATTTTTGAAATCAACAATAACTTCACTAAATGGAGTTCCAGATGCAGAACCAGCTTTTGACTTTACTGCTGGAGGAGCTTTTGCAGATGTTTTTGTAAATTATCAAACCTTTTTAGCAGTTGCTCAAACTTTTGAAGATACTGGAGTAAGAGCTTATAAAGGACAGGCAGGAGCTTTAATTAATAGCAATGATGTTTTAACTGCAGCATTGCAGATACATTCGGTTGAAGCTAGACATGCATCTCATATCAGACAAATGAGAAAAGTATTGAATACTTCTCAGGTTATTAAACCTTGGATTACATTAGATCAAAATGGTGGGATTGGACCTGCAGTTCAAGCATCTTACAATGGCGAATCTCTCACAAAACAATTAACGATTGAAACTGTGGGCATAAATGGAAATTCCCAAATCACTTCAACTCAAGCTTCAGAATCATTTGACGAACCATTAACTAAAGCTCAAGTTTTAGCAATTGTAGGTCCTTTTATTGTTTAAATAAATTAATACATTATTAATGGTTGAACCCCGGATAGCACCGGGGTTTTTTTATTTTCCGAATTAAATAAATCAAACATGTGAAATTTAGTTGCGAAAATCGAGTTAGCATACTTAAAATATTTAACCCTTTATTAAATAATCCAAGAGGATCGCAATATCAAGTGCTATTTTTTTGCTGTCTATTAATACTATTTCTGCGGGTTGGTTTAGAAAAACTTTGGCCATAAGGTTTCAAAGTTGGATGACAATGAATGTCAGCAAACAAATTTCTCATAAGATAAAATTTAGTCATTTCTTAAATTAGAGTTTTGATTTAAGTTGATTAAAGATAGATACTTAAAGTTGAAATCCTTTGCAATAAACACCCGATTTCTCTACTACTTTATTGGTATATTTCGGATTTAAATTTTACAATTAACGAACGCTGGAATTTATAGCCTTATTAATTTTTTGAATTAAAGCTGGACCTTCGTAGATAAAACCAGTGTAAAGTTGAACCAAACTAGCACCAGCATTTATTTTGTCCAAGGCATCCTGCGCCGAATGTATTCCACCGACACCTATAATAGGAAAAGCAGCTTTTGATTTCTGATGAAGATATCGGATTACTTCTGTGGATTGGCTGCATAATGGTTTACCACTTAAACCTCCAATTTCAGTTTTTATGGAGGATGTTTCGTGTAGGTTTTCTCTTTTTATAGTAGTATTAGTTGCTATTACACCGTGTATCTTAGTCAGGTTTACAATTTCAATAATATCATCTAATTGTTCAATGCTAAGATCGGGAGCTATTTTTAATAATACAGGTCTTGGTTTATTCAATTCGTTGTTTAGCAAAATTATATGAGTTAATAATGCTGTTAGTGGCTCTTTATCTTGCAAGGCACGTAATCCTGGTGTATTTGGCGAACTTACATTTATCACAAAATAGTCTACATGAGGAGCTAATTTTAAAAAACAGATTTCATAATCTTTGGCAGCATCCTTATTTTCTGTCCATTTGTTTTTTCCGATATTTCCACCAATCAGAACATCAAATGTTTTATTTTTCAACCTATTTACTGCGGCATCAACCCCTTCATTATTAAAACCCATTCGGTTTATTATTGCTTCATCTTTTTTAAGCCGAAACAATCTTGGTTTCTCATTTCCAGGTTGCGGGAGTGGAGTTATGGTTCCAATTTCGATAAACCCGAAACCAAAATTAGCGAGTTCATTTATCAGTTTTCCATCTTTATCAAATCCAGCAGCTAAGCCTACGCTGTTTTTAAACGTCAGATCCCAAAGTTTAACTTCTACATCTGCTTGTGTAAAAATTGATTTTATTGCAGCTTTGATACCGGGTATTTTATGAATAAATGAAATAAATGCAAAAGAAAAGTGATGAACTTTTTCTGCATCGAACAAGAATAAAATAGATCTTATTAGTTTGTACATAATTTTGTATTTAATATCACCATTTTATACTTTTTAAATAACCTTAAAGATTTTTTATAAAACTGTTATTTCATTAATTTTTTTCTTGAATACTTTTTAAAGGGATTAATATCAAGAAATGTTACCAACTTAATTGTCGTGACAATGTAACGACAATTGCCTTATCCTTGAACTGAGTTGCAAACTGAAGCATTCTGCGCAGATTTTTCTCCTTAAAATTTCTTCCATAAACAGAAGTTAATTTTAATGACAATATGGAAACAACTTGTTTGGAATATTCTGCTCGTTTATTCCTTAAAATTTCTTTATTGATTCGTTCTCCAATATTCCAAAATAGCATTGTTAAAGAACTATTTGTTTGCGAAAAAACTAATTTCTTGCTTTTTTCAATAAGTTCATATAATTCATCTGTCAAGATTTGATTTGAATATATTTTATTAATTTCTTGTTTTTGCATTGTTTATAATTATAAATCAATCAATTTCACAGCTCTTAACATCTGACGTTTTCCGGCTGCACCTTTAGGTCGCTCTATTTTGAAGCCCGCTTTTCTAAGTATTTCTTTTGTTTTTCCGGTAATGCTATAACTGATAAAAAAACCATTCGGAATAATACAAGCTGCAATTTTTGTTAATAAATTAGATTCCCACATTTCTGGTTGGCTTGCTGGTGCAAAAGCATCGAAAAAAACTAAATCTACTACTTGATTATAGTTTGTTTCTTGGGCTGTTTGGTTAATCAATTTTAATTGAACCACCGAAAATTCTGTCGCTTTTACGTTATTTAATAATGTATTTTCCAAAATGGTAAATGCAGTTGGAAATTTATCTTGATAATTTAATTGCTTTAATAAGTCTAAACCTGGAAAGTTGTTTTCTACACCAATGTATAAGAGATCAATTTCATTTTCAATACAATATTCTGCTGATCCTAAAAAATTTAATCCAGTACCAAATCCAATTTCTAATATAGAAAGCGATGTTTTTTGCGTTCTATTCAGGTATTCAATCAATCCATTAACAACAAAAACATGGTCAGATTCTTGAAAAGCACCATTCATGGAATGGTAAGCTTCTCCAATTCGCTCATCAAAAATTGTATTCGACCCATCCAAGGTTGGTTTTATCGATAAATTAAAAGGGCTATTCATTTAATCACAATATTAATAAAAATTGAAACTGTCATGTTTATTTAATGTTTAAATTACTTTTGGACAATAAATAAACTATGCAATTTCTTCCTGTTTTTCCACTTCAGATTGTTGTTTTTCCTGGCGAGCAACTCAATCTTCATATTTTCGAACCTCGTTATCGTGAACTCATTGCCGATATAAACGCTTCTGATAAAAAGTTTGGAATGCCTGTGGTATTAAACAATGATATTTCAGGCTATGGTACAGAAATTCAGCTTCTCTCTATCGAAAAAACTTATTCGACGGGTGAGCTAGATGTTGCATGTTTGGGAATCAAACCCTTTAAAGTTGTTAATTTTTACAAAAATTTGCCTGACCATTTATATTCTGCAGCAGATGTAAATTATCCTGATTTTGATTTAGATGCAGATAAAAGGAAAATTGAACAATTAGAAATACTTTATTCTGAACTTCAGGAAGTTTTAAAAGCAGAAAAGTTTATCGAAGATTTTTATGGCGATGGCTTGTCATTCAAAATTGGTCATTATGTTGCATTATCACTAAGCCAGAAGGTTAAACTTTTAGGTATTGAAAAGGAAAACGATCGAATGGATTTCATCATTGACCATGTAGAATCCATAATGCCGATTTTGAAAAACGCTGAAGAAACCAAAGAAAAAATTAAAAGTAACGGTCATTTTAGAAACTTTGAAGCATTTAATTTTTAGTATTTACCTATTTAATTAGTAAGGCTTATCTTTTAGCTAATTTTATATTTTTGCATTTTTCACCCAAACATGAGCATTTCGAAAACATATAGTCCGCGCGAAGTGGAAGATAAATGGTACGCCTATTGGCTAGAACAAGATTTTTTTAGTTCTAAGCCAGACAACAGAGAGCCATATACGATTGTAATTCCGCCTCCAAATGTTACTGGAGTGCTACACATGGGCCACATGTTGAATAATACAATACAAGATGTACTAATCAGAAGAGCAAGAATGATGGGTAAAAATGCTTGTTGGGTGCCAGGTACTGACCATGCTTCCATAGCTACCGAAGCAAAAGTTGTAGCTTTATTAAAAGAAAAAGGAATTAGTAAAAATGACCTAAGCCGAGAGGAATTTTTAGGTTATGCTTTTGATTGGAAAGAAAAATATGGTGGAATAATATTAGAGCAGCTAAAAAAATTGGGAGCTTCATGCGATTGGAATCGAACGAGATTTACGATGGAAGATTCCATGTCAAGAGCTGTAATAAAGGTGTTTATTGATTTGCATAAAAAAGGTTGGATTTACCGCGGCGTGCGTATGGTAAATTGGGATCCTGCAGGTATGACAGCTATTTCGGATGAGGAAGTTATTAGAAAAGAGGTAAATTCTAAACTTTACTATATAAAATATAGAATTGTTGGAGCTAATTCTCAGTCAGAAATTCTTAATCAAGATTATCTTGTAATTGCAACCACCAGACCAGAAACTATTATGGCTGATGCTGCTATTTGTGTAAATCCAAATGATGAACGATACAAGCATTTGAAAGGCAAAAAAGCAATTATTCCATTAATAAATCGCGAAATTCCGATAATTGGAGATGATTATGTAACCATGGATTTCGGTACTGGATGCTTAAAAGTAACTCCAGCTCATGATTTAAATGATTATGAATTAGGCATAAAACATAAACTTCCGGTTATTGATATTTTAAATGATAATGGAACGCTAAACGAAAAAGCAGAAATTCTGATTGGTAAAGATCGATTTGCAGCCAGAAAAGAAATTGGAGTAATGCTCGAAAATTTTAATTCATTACAAAAAATAGAAGATTATAAAAGCCAAGTGGGTTTTTCGGAAAGAACAGATGCTGTGATCGAACCTAAATTATCCATGCAATGGTTTTTGAAAATGGATAAAATGGCCGCTCCGGCATTAAATTATGTAATGAGTGGTGAGGTAAAACTTATTCCAGATAAATTTAAGAATACCTACAAGCATTGGATGGAAAATGTGCACGATTGGTGTATTTCTCGGCAATTATGGTGGGGTCAGCAAATTCCTGCTTGGTATTTACCCGATGGTACTTATGCTGTAGCAGAAACCAGAGATGAAGCTTGGCAGATTTTAAAAAATTCTGAAAATAGCACGTCAAATTATTCTTTAGAAGATTTAAACCAAGATTCTGATGTGGTTGATACTTGGTTTTCATCTTGGTTATGGCCAATTTCTGTGTTTGATGGTTTTGAAGATCCTGAAAATGAAGATATCAATTATTATTATCCGACGAATGATTTGGTTACAGCTCCAGAAATTTTGTTTTTTTGGGTTGCCAGAATGATTATGGCCGGACATGAATATAGAGGAAAAGCTCCATTCAAAAATGTTTATCTCACTGGAATTGTGCGAGATAAACAAGGGCGTAAAATGTCTAAATCCCTAGGCAATTCACCCGACCCTTTAGATTTAATCACTGAATTTGGTGCCGACGGAGTTCGTGTTGGTATGCTTTTGTGTTCATCTGCTGGGAACGATGTTTTGTATGATAATGCTTTTGTAGAACAAGGAAGAAACTTTTCTAATAAAATATGGAATGCATTCCGATTGCTAAATAGTTGGACTGTTGACAAAAACCTTGGTTCGCAAAATGAACTTGCAGCAAATTGGTTTGAAAGTAAATTTAATGCAGAACTTGAATTAATTAATCAAAATTTTGACCAATACAGAATTTCGGAAGCAATGATGCTTGCTTATAAATTAGTTTGGGATGATTTCTGTTCAACGTATTTGGAAATGATAAAACCAGGTTTCGAGCAACCAATTGATGCTTATTCTTACAATAAATCAATCATATTTTTTGATAAAATATTAAAACTTTTGCATCCATTTATGCCATTCATAACTGAAGAACTCTGGCATCAAACTGCTGAAAGAAAAGAAAAAGAATGCTGTATTGTTGCCGAATATCCAAAGCCTGAAGTTATAAATCGACAAACATTAGACTATACAGCTTTAGCTTTGAAGGTGATAAGCGAAATCAGAAATATCAGAAATCAAAAACAAATTTCGCCAAAAGAAAAATTAGCATTGGTAATTCCATCAATTTTACAAAATCAATATGCTTCGTATGTTGAGATGATTAGCAAACTGGCAAATTTATCAGAAATAAAATTTGGAAAAGACAAAACAGAAAAATCGATCAGCTTTATGGTTGGTACAGATGAGTTTTACATTCCGATGGAAAATATGCAAATAGATACTGAAGCGGAGAAAGAACGAATTTTAAAGGAAATTGAATATTTTAAAGGGTTTTTAAAATCAGTAGATATAAAGCTAAACAATGAAAAGTTTGTTTCTAACGCTAAAATAGAGGTAATTGAAATAGAGCGAAAAAAGAAAGCAGATGCAGAAAGTAAAATAAAACAACTTATACAGGCAATGGAAATGCTCTAATTCAGATTTTACCTGAAATTTTGTAAGCTAAAAAACCTGCCCATTCGTGGATCAGTTTTTCCCAATTGATCATAATCCATAATCTAGGGATTAAATAATATCCAATAGAATTGTCAGAAGTGTTTGCCATTGCGTTTACGCTAAAAGGCTTAACATTTACATTTAATTTTCTGAAACATGCCAAGCTTCTTGGTAAATGTGAAGCCGAGGTGATCAATAAATTTGAATGAGTAAAGTTTAAGCTATCTAAAATTTTTTTTGTGTTTTGAGCATTTTCTATTGTGTTTTTTGATTCGGATTCTGCAATTACATCAACTGCAGGTAAACCAATTCCAATAAGATAATTTCGCGCATAAATCGATTCTTTATGTTTCTGATCTAGATTTCCGCTACCACCCGAAAGAATAATTTTAGAAATAATCCCCTTTTTGTATAAATAAACCGTTTGAAAAAGCCTATCAGAACTTTCTGTAAACTGTAATCGGTTTATATTTTCTTGAAACATTGAATAACCACCTAATACAATTCCGCAATCATATTTTTCTTTTGGAATTGGTATTGGAGTTATTTCAAACTTCGAAACAAAAAAATTGAAAAATGCAGCATTGCAAAAAAGGTAAACAAGAATAAAAGTAGTGATGAGTATTAGGGATTTTTTCTTTGTGCTTTTAATTAAAATAGCATATAAAAGTAAACCCAATATCCACAAAACAGGAGAAAGAAAAAATGAAAATACTTTAGAAAATATAAAAAACATAAAACTAATTATAGGTATGCTGGTAATTCTTCAATAAAAGAAAAAGATTGATTTATATAGTCAATTTCGGCACAAATATGGGTAAATCCATTTGATACAAACAGATATTTTGCTTTGTAAATAAAATTATATCTAGCTATTTGATCAAATACTTTTTGGTTGATTTTTTCGGATGGCGCTTTGCATTCTATAACCATAAACGGCAAACCTTCGCGAGTTGAAATAAGGATATCTGCTCTCTTCTTAAGTGAATTTAATACTAGCCCAGTTTCAATTTTTACCAAACCTTTGGGATATTTTTTTTCATTTAAAATATATGAAATTACATGCTGGCGAACCCATTCTTCGGGTGTTAGTAAAAGATACTTCTTACGTAAAGAATCAAAAATATAATGTTTGCCAGCTTCAGTTTTCAGTCTGCTATTTATTGCTGGCAACTGTAGTGCCCCCATTAATTCGTGCATACAACAAATATATATTTTACTCTGCTATTCATTCATTATCTTTTATTTTAGCCGAATGAAACAAGTGACAGATTTGTTGGCGAAATTGAAGAAAAAAGAATATTCGCCTATTTATTTTTTTCAAGGAGAAGAAGCCTATTATATTGATCAATTAAGTGATTACATAGAAGATCATGTATTAAATCAAGGAGAAAAATCATTTAATCAAAGTGTGTTTTATGGGAAAGATACCGACATTATGACGATTTTAAATTCGGCAAGAAGATTTCCTATGATGTCTGATTATCAGGTGATTTTAGTAAAAGAAGCACAACATTTGAAATTTAAAATTGAAGATCAGAAAGATCCGCTGGTAGCTTATCTGGAAAATCCATTAAAATCAACCATTCTTGCTTTTTGCTATAAATATGGTTCTCTGGACAAAAGATTGAAGTTTGCAAAAATTCTGGAAAAACATGCAGAGGTTGTTACAACAAAAAAACTTTATGACGATGCAATTCCTGCTTGGATAGATTCATATTTGTCTGCTAAAAAAATAAAAATTGAGCAAAGCGCCTCCAATTTATTAGCAGAATATTTAGGGACAGATTTATCAAAAATTGCAAATGAGCTCGATAAATTAATGTTGGTTTGTGGTGAAGGACATAAAATAACAACTAACGATATTGAAAAAAACATTGGAATTAGTAAAGAATATAATGTATTTGAACTCCAAAAAGCAATAGGAAGGCGTGATCTTTTTCGTTCGCAACAAATAGCAGCTTATTTTGCTGCCAACCCAAAGCAGAACAATATTGTTCAATCTATCGGTTCATTAATTAATTATTTTATTAAACTATTAACTTATCACGCAGTTGCAAAAGAAGGTGAGCAAAAAATAGCAGAGGTTTTAAAAGTGAATTCATATTTTTTGAAAGATTACCAGATAGCGGCCAAAAATTATAATTTTCAACAAACTCAGCGAGCTATTCACTTGTTGCATGAGTATGATTTAAGATCGAAAGGAGTGGGATCAACTGGAGAATATCGGGAAGGTGATTTGCTTAAAGAATTGCTCGTAAAATTGATGATTTAATTTTTTTACCTGCTTAATAAATTCAATCGAAATTTTTTTTGACGAATATTTTTTAATAAATACAAGGGTTTAAATTAAATTACATCAACTTATTAATTAGTGTCTAATAAAATTGTAGTTCAAATATCAAATAGTAAAAATAAATTTAAAAGTCAAAAAATGAATTATTGGTTGGTAAAGTCTGAGCCCTTTAAATACTCTTGGTCAAAGTTTGAAGAAGACAAAATAACTTTTTGGGATGGAGTTCGAAATTACCAAGCCCGAAATAATCTAAGAGAAATGACAAAAGGAGACTTAGTTCTTTTTTATCATAGTAACGAAGATAAAGCTGTAATTGGAATTGCTAAAGTTGTTAAAGAGTTTTATCAAGATCCTACCACCGAAGATAAGAATTGGGTAGTTGTTGATCTTCAGGCTGTTTCTAAATTAAAAAACCCAGTTACACTTAGCGCTATAAAAAATGACTCTCAACTTGCTGAAATAGGGTTGGTTAAACAAGGTCGATTGTCGGTAATGAAATTAAAAAACAATGATTTTGATCGAATTTTATTTTTGTCAGAAGGCGAAAAATAAATTAATCATGAACAAACAAAGCTTTCAATTCTGTTGCATCATCAGGCGTCATTTTCCCAGCTAAAATCATACGTAATTGCCTTCTTCTAAGTGCTCCATCATATAATTTTATCTCATCTTCTGTCTCTGGAATTAAATGAGGAACTGCTTTTGGCTTATTTTCTGCATCTACAGCCACAAATGTATAATAGGCCTCATTACTTTTTACTTTCACACCCGATGGTATGTTTTCTGCCCAAACATCTAACCTAATTTCCATAGAAGAAGAAAATGCCCGAGTTACTTTAGCCTCAATAGAAACCAAATCCCCTAGTTTAATCGGATGTTTGAATGATACATTATCAACAGAAGCTGTTACCACAATACTATTGCTATGTCTTTGACCAGAAATTGCTGCCGCAATATCCATCAAGTGTAATAATCTACCTCCCATTAAATTATTTAATGTATTGGTGTCGTTGGGTAATACCAACTCATTCATAATCGTTAAAGAATCTTTTGGAGTTTTGCTTTCTAGCTCGTGCATAGCGTCAAATATACGTCTGCTTATTTAATTTAGCATAGCTGAGTTTTACAAAACCAATCTTATTACAAATAAATAATTACTTTTACTTCGCATTCGTAGTTCAATGGATAGAATATCAGATTTCGGCTCTGAGGGTTGGGGGTTCGAGTCCCTTCGAGTGCACATAAGTTAAAAAAGCGGCTTTAAATGCCGCTTTTTTGTTTTATTAGTATAAATTGATAAAACATTTTCCGTACTTATACCTAATATATATTAAATATTTTTACAATTTTTGCAAATAAATTGAACAGTAATACTTACCTTATCCAATAATTGATGGAAAAAAGTATATTTTATGAAACAATTTCCCCCAACTTACATATAAAGGGAAAATTATGTTTGGCAGAATTCGATTATCATATTGATTAATATTCATTTAATTTTACAAATCAAAGAAAAGATAAAAAAATACTGCGCTTAACAGATTTTGGATTATGTTTTGTTTAGAATTTCAACTTATTGACCAAAAGCACAACATATTCTTAATATTAATTTAAAACTGTAAAAGTAAATTTGCAAAAATGTTAAAACTTCAATTAGTAGAATTTATCCTCTCAAAAGATCGACCATGAAAAAGACATTACTAGCTATAGACGACGAAAAATCTATCTTAAGTATTCTGGAGTATATTTTCGAAAAAAAATATAATGTGGTAAATAAACCAAATGGCAAAGAAGCTTTGGCTTGGATGCAGGAAGGTAATCTTCCAGACATTATTGTATCCGACGTATTAATGCCAGAAATGGATGGGTTTGAGTTTATGAAACAAAAACAATCAAGTGGTTTTTTTAAAGACATTCCTGTTGTTATACTTTCCAGTAACGAAAATAGTACAGATAAAATAAAATTTTTATGTTCAGGTGCTGATGATTATATGGTTAAACCATTTAATCCCCAGGAACTTGACATACGTGTAAATAACCTACTTAAAAGAGTAGATAAAACCTACGCATAAAACCTTATGGCTACCAAACATAGAATAGCTTACGTAAATAATAATCCAGAACAAGTACAGGATTTCATCAATACGTTTAACCAAGATTATATCATTTTTTTATTCGAAGATGCCTTTCAATTTGAAGCATGGGTAGAAAAAGAAAATACTATTGAAGCGGTTGTTTCATCAGGTGAATATGATAGCCCAAATGGTATTCCATTGTGTAGAGTTTTAAAATCTAATCCTGTATCAAAGCAAACTCCATTCATATTTATAACTGATAAAATTACCCAAGCAATCAGAAAAGCTACAATTAAAGAAGGGTTTGCTGAGATTTTTGAACCAGATTTCAAAAAGGATGATTTTGATTTACGAGTGAATTATTTGATTAATAACAGCGGAAGAATGATTAGAAATCTTCCTAATGAAAATCAAATAAAAACAAATTATAAAACACCGTTAATGAAGCGGATATTTGATATAGTTTTTTCAACATTTGTTCTCATTGCATTAACTCCTTTATTTCTTTTAATATCTGCGTTTGTTGCATTCGAATCTAAAGGCCCAGTTTTTTATTCATCCAAAAGAGTAGGAACTGGTTACAAAGTTTTTGACTTTTATAAATTCAGATCAATGAGAGTTGGTTCAGATAATTTACTGAAAGATATAAAACACATGAATCAGTATAATGTAAATTCCAAACTCGAAACACATTCTAAAAGATGTGACTACTGTATTCAAAATAGTGTTTCTTGCCAATCTATTTTATATTTGGATGGTGATGCTATTTGCGAGAAATTGCATTTGAAGCAACGTAGAGAAAGCAATGAGCCAAGTTTTATAAAAATTGCAAATGACCCAAGAGTAACCCGTGTTGGTAACTTTATTAGAAATACCAGTATTGATGAACTTCCACAATTATTTAATGTGTTAAAAGGCGATATGTCCATTGTTGGAAACAGACCTTTACCACTTTACGAAGCTGAAAAAATAACAACCGATCAGTTTGTACTACGATTTTTAGCACCAGCAGGTATCACCGGATTATGGCAGGTATCTAAACGAGGAAAAGGAGGACCAATGTCCGAAACTGAACGAATGATGCTTGACAATGATTATTCAAAAAATTGTAGCTTCTGGACTGATTTAGTGATCATTACCCGAACCATACCGGCTTTACTTCAAAAAGAAAACGTTTAACCTAAAGAATTGCCGAAAGGTTATTCTTTAATAACTTACCTATGGTTGTTATTGAAGTATTTTTATTTGGGTATTTTGCCTTTTGTGTAGCATATGCACTTTTGTTTTCGATAGGAGGCCTTTTTGGAGTCAAGAAAATTGAAAATAATTTTGAGCCTAAAAACAAGTTTTCCATCCTAATTCCCTCTTATAAAGAAGATAATGTAATTGTTTCTGTTGCAAAAAATGCATTGAATCAAAACTATCCATCAGCTTTGTTTGATGTTGTGATAATTGCAGATAGTTTGCAACCTAGTACTTTAGTTCAACTTAGAGCATTACCTATACGTGTTATCGAAGTTTTTTTTGAAAAAAGCACTAAAGTAAAAGCATTAAATGAAGCCATGCTTCAAATTGGTGATGATTATGAAATTGGCTTAATACTAGATGCAGATAATGTTATGGAGCCTGATTTTTTACTAAAAATAAACCAGGCATATAATGCAGGATATAAAAATATACAAGGCAGAAGAGTAGCAAAAAACACCAATACAGATTTCGCCAAGCTGGATGCGTTAAGCGAAATTATTAATAATCATATATACCGTTTAGGACATACAGCCTTAGGTTTTTCCTCTTCATTAATTGGCTCAGGCATGGCATTTGAATATGCTACGTTGAAGTCAACTATGGCTAATATGGATTCTGTAGGCGGTTTTGATAGAGAATTAGAAGTAATTCTAATTACTAAAGGGCACAAACCTTTTTACCTGCCAACAGCAATTGTGTATGATGAAAAAGTGGAAAAAGCAGAAGTTTTTGCTTCACAGCGTAAGCGATGGATTGCAAGTCAGTTTATTTATTTAAGAAAATATTTTTTTAGAGGATTTGCAGGTTTATTTAAAGGTAATTTAGTGTTTTTCAATAGTGCTATTCTCAGAAATATTCAACTTCCAAGAGTGATAAATTTAGGTTTTCTATTAATTATTGTACTGGTTTCTTTTGTTATTTCAAAACACTTAACCATCTCACCATTTTATTGGTTACTTTTATTTATCGGTTATATTATTTCGTTTATTCTCGCCGTTCCATTATCGTTTTACGATAAAGCATTTTTTAATGCATTAGCCAAAGTACCTCAAGCTTTTATTATTATGACGTTAGCTTTGTTTAAATTAAAAGGCGCAAATGCAAAATTTATTCATACTCCACATGGAGTTGTAACAATGGATTCTGCTACTAAAACAGCAAACGAAAAATGAACTATTTTGGTAATTTACCTTTAGTAAGTTTTATTACTATAAATTATAATCAAGCTGCAGTTACTTGCGAATTACTTAAAACCCTAACAAAAATAACTTATCCAAATTTTGAGATTTTTGTTGTGGATAATGCTTCAAAGACTGATTCTACAAGCATTAAACAAAATTTTCCAACTGTAAATTTTATTCAAAGCGATATAAATTTGGGTTTTGCTGGTGGAAATAACCTGGCTGTAAAACAAGCAAAAGGCGATTATTTATTTTTTATTAACAACGATACAGAAGTAAAACCAGATTTTCTTGAGCCAATTGTACATTTCATGCAAAACAATGAAAAAGTAGGAATGGCTTCTCCCAAAATAATTTATCATAATTCTGGAGAAATTATACAATATGCTGGTGCAAATCGAATTAGCAATTTAACTGGTAGAGGTTCGAAAATTGGGTATAAACAAAAAGATATTGGACAATATCCCGAAAATCGAAAAACAGACTATGGTCATGGTGCTGCATTAATTGTACGTTCGGATGCAGTGAAAATAGTTGGTATGATGCCTGAAATTTATTTCCTTTATTATGAAGAACATGATTGGTGCGAACAATTCAAAAGAAAAGGATATCAGATTTATTTCATTGCAGAAAGTCAAATATATCATAAGGAATCAATGTCTATTGGTGTAAATAGCCCACTTAAAACCTATTATTTGACTAGAAATAGATTGCTCTTTTTTAAAAGAAACTACACAACAACTGAGTATTTGATATTTTCAATTTTCTTTTATTTAGCGGTAGTTCCTAAAACAACTTTAACCTTACTTTTGAAAAATGATTCTGAAAATTTGAAATCATTTTTTCGTGGAATTTTTGATTTTACAAAAGGAAAATAATACTAATGAACGAAGGTATAAGTCAAAAGGTTAAGAATAAATTAAAAGGCTTTCGGTCTGAAAACCCTGATGCTACTATTTTTGATTTCTTAGCAAATCTTTTAATTGGATTTTACAGAGTTTTGCTTGCTAAATTTTATTTGCGAAATGCAGATTCATTAGGATCTTTGGTCTCGGTAAATGGTAAACCCATGTTCAGGAACAGCGGGAAGGCTTATTTTGGTGATGAAGTTAGGGTTTGGTCAAATATAAATCGAGCAAAAATACTAATTGGTAAAAAAGGAATTTTCAGAGTTGGTAAAAATTCAAGAATAAACGGTTGCCATATTGCTGTTCAAAATCAAGTTACAATTGGAAACAATGTTCGTATTGCTCCTTATGTGCTTATTTTAGATAGCGATTTTCATAAAGTGGATGATCATTTTTCGGAAGAGGGAATAAATTCGCCAATTATTATTCACGATAATGTTTGGATTGCTTCTAACTCTACTATTTTAAAAGGAGTAGAAATTGGAGAAGGCGCTGTTGTTGCTGCAGGTTCTGTAGTAACTAAAAATGTTCCACCATTTACCGTTGTAGCAGGTGTTCCAGCAAAAGTTATTCGCCAACTCAGTCATTAACCATGAAAAAAATAATAATCGGACTATTTATTTTTGTTGTTGCTGTACTATTAATCTTATTTTCTATTCATTGGTATTTTACCAAAGATATTCGAGTAATTTCAGAAGCTGATAGGCAAAATTCTAGTTGGAGTTTTGCGAAAACACAATCTGGAATTACTCACTATGAAATTGTAGGAAATGATACTTCGGTACTTATTGTTTTGCTTGCAGGTTGCGGAAACGGAGGTTTTATTTTTGATAGTAATATTGTAAATCTCAAAAATGCTGGTTTCAGAGTTTTACGTTATGATTATTATGGCAGAGGATTATCAGATCATCCTGAAGATGTAATTTACACTCACGAATATTATAATACACAATTATTAGAGCTGTTAAATTATTTGAATATTAAAAAGCCTTTTCATTTAGTAGGTGTGTCAATGGGAGGGAGTGTAGCCATTGATTTTGCTGATCGATATCATCATCTAGTAAAGTCATTAACATTAATTGGACCTGCAGCTTTAGGCAATAAACCTTCAGCATTACTTAAAATACCTTTGTTAAATACTTTTATGATGAATGTATATTGGGCATCAAAAACTGAAGATCAGCAACTATCTGAGTTTAAAAATCCTGCAACTTTTGAAAAAGCATACAGGCAGAAAATTAAAGATGAAGCATCTATCAGAAATTTCACTTACGCAGTACAATCATCTTGGTCTAATATTTTAAATAAGAGAATGACATCAGAATTAGAAAATATTGCTAAACGAAAAACTCCCGTTTTATTGCTATGGGGCGACTCTGATCCTGTTGTTCCCTTAACGCTAAGCAGATTTTATTTAAAAGCTGACCCAACAATTAAATTTCAAATTATTAAAAACGCAGGTCACATTGCCAATTACGAAAATCATGAAATGACGGATAGCCTGATACGTAATTTTACTCGCACTGTAAATACGCATTAGTGGTTATTTTGATCTTTGGTTTTTAAGTCTATTTTTGTAAAACATCTAAAATTAGTTTTATGCTGAAACAATATGACCTGGTTGTAATTGGAACAGGTTTCGCTTCATCATTTTTTTTAAAAAAGTATCTCGAAAAATCTTCTGCAGATAAAAAAGTTTTAATTCTTGAGCGCGGACAATTCTTTCCCCATGCAGCAAGGCTAGATCAGGTAAGAGGAAAAAATGTAGAATTAGTTGGAAAATTAGAAGAAGCCAGAAAGAGTTTTGTTAATAAAAATACCAACAAAGATTGGCCCTTTGATGTCAATTTTGGAGGAAGCTCTAATTGTTGGTGGGGTTGCGTACCTAGGTTTATGCCATCTGACTTTAAACTTAAATCGCAATTTGGAGTAGGAGCCGATTGGCCAATTACCTATGATGAATTAGAAAATTATTATTGTGAGGCAGAGGCAATTATGTCTATAGCTGGACCAGACAATACTCCGTATTCCATGTCGAGGCCTTATCCACAGCCTCCTCATCAATTAAATACGATTGATAAATTGATGCAAGAGAAGTATGGAAATCAATATATTAGTCAACCAGCCGCACGTGCAAGTAGAAATGTAGGTAAGAGATCAGTTTGTTGTACAAGTTATGTTTGTAATTTATGTCCGATAGATTCTAAATTTACCATAGAAAATACGCTGAAAGAATTGTACGACGATCCTCGAGTTACTTTACAATATGGAGCAAAAGTTTATTCATTTGAAACGGTAAATAATGCCATCAAAAAAGTTTTATTTTCTTTAGATGGAAAAGATGAAGTAGTTGAAGGAGAAGTAGTTGCACTTGGTGCTAATTCAATTTTCAATTCCCATATTTTATTGAATGCAGGCGATTCTAATAAATTTACGGGTTCAGGCATCAGCGAACAATTAGGCACGTATGCATATTTTTATTTTAAAGATTTGAATAATGTAGGAGGTGGCACAAGTTTGTCGGCAAATGGATATATGATGTATGATGGTGAACGAAGAAAAACAATGTCGTCATGCCTAATAGAAAACCACAACGAACCGTTTATTCGGAATGAATTTGGAAAATGGCGCCACATGGCGAAATTTAAATTTGTGTTTGAAGATATACCATCCGAAGAAAACAGGATTTTATTAACCTCAGATCGGTTTATTCCTGAAATTGACTACAAGAAACATACCTCTTATGTAGATAAAGCAATGGATAATCTGGAAAAAGATATTGATACGTATTTTTCATTTCTTCCAATAGAGCGAGTTGAGTTAGATGGATATTTCCAACGTACAGAAGCTCATAATTTATCGACTACAAGAATGAGTGAAAATGCTGGAAATGGTGTTGTTGATAAAAATTTAATACATCATCAATTCCGAAATCTGTTTGTATTGGGCGGCAGTGTTTTTCCCTCAATTTCAGCAGCAAATCCAAGTTTAACCATATCTGCACTTTCTTTAAAAGCAGCTGATCAAAATTTTTAGTAAAATGCAAAGAAAAACATTCTTAAAAATAGTAGGAGGAGTTGTTGCAATCGGAGCAATTGGATATGTCGCTGTTCCAACTTTTGAAGAAATGCTTTTAAAAATCCTAAGATCAGATTTGAAAGGATTAAAAGTTAATGAAGATACTATTTCAAAATATTTATTAGATTATAAAAAAGAAAATCCACTTAGGTTCAAATCATCTAAAGAACAGTTTATTAAAGCCAGCTATTTATTAGATTATCCATTTGTGCCAAATCCATACAAACATAAATATCAGCAATTTAGGAGTTTATTGGTCGGTAATTTTTTACTTTCAACTGATTTTTTTATCAATAAAATGGATGTTGCCAAAGAAGTAAATTACATGGGAATATATAACCCACATTTACGACCTTGCGCCAACCCATTTTCATATTTATATTATCCATCAACATAAATCCTGAACTGGAATACGAAAATCAATGAATCAGGAACAAACCATAATACTTTGCGGAGGAGCAATTAATTTTCTTAACCTGACTATTAATACAAGCCATTCCCATGCAATGATTCCTGTAAATGGTAAACCGGTAATTGGTTGGATTCTTGATGATTTATTATCGAAAAACATTGACAACATTGTCATAATCCGAAGGGCTGGCGATGTGCAATTAGGCGAATTCCTTGACCGAGCTTACCAAAGAAGAATAAAAATTAAGCAAGTTGCTTTAGTAAACAATGGAACTATCATCCAATCGCTAAAAGCTGGTTTGGATAATTGCAATTCGTTAAGAATGGTAAGGGTTATTTTAGGAGATACCCTTGTTTGCGATCCCTTTGAAGGTGAAGCAAACTTTAGTTACGTTGCCGAAGTCGCTGATTCGCATAGATGGTGTGTAACTCAAACCGATGAACAAGAAAATATAATTGGTTATTTGGATAAAAAAGAAGGGCTTACCCCTCCAAATCGTGCATTATGTGGATATTATCATTTCTCCGATATTGAATTTCTTAAAATATGTACTCGCAAAGCATTATTGGATGGTAAAAAACAGTTAAGTGAAGTGCTTGAAAATTATGGAATCCGATATCCGATGAAAGCCGTTAATGCAAAATTTTGGTATGATTTCGGAAATATCGACAATTTGGTTTTATCAAGACAGCGATTATTGCAAGGTAGATACTTTAATTCTCTTACGATAGATCCAACTTTAAATACGATTTCTAAAGTTAGTTTGTTGAATGATAAATTGAGGAACGAACTAAACTGGTATTTGCTTTTGCCTGATAAATTAAAAGTTTTAAGTCCAAGAATAATAAACCAAGAACAAAACGAAGATAAAATTACCATAAACCAAGAGTATTACGGTTATCCAACTTTAGCAGAGCTTTTTTTGTATTCTTCTTTTCATCCTGAAACTTGGAGTTCTATCATAACTCGCTTGCTAAACATTCACCTTGAATTTAAAAAGTATAAAGGTGAATTGACCAAAGCAGAGCTTTCCAATGTTTATAAAGATAAAACGCTTGACAGGCTTCACGATTTGGAAACAATGGATCCCTATTGGTCTTCCTTATTAAAAGCACCAACTATAACTCATAATGGTGAAGTACTTCAAAATTTATCATTTCTGCTTCCGCAAATAATTGAAAAAACAGAAGAGATTATTGACAACGCAGAAGTAACCATTTTGCATGGCGATTTTTGTTTTTCAAATATACTTTTTGATATTAATAGCCAAATATCCAGATTAATAGACCCAAGAGGAAGTTTCGGTAGAATTGGAATATACGGTGATCCACGTTATGATATTGCCAAACTTCGACATAGTATTTGTAGCTATTACGATTATGTTGTTTCCGATCTTTTTTCATTAGACGAGCATTCGTCGGGAGTTTTTGAAACTGACCTTTTTACTTCTACTGCCTCTGTTAAAGTTGGGCCAATTTTCGATGATCTTGTTCAAAAAATAGGGTACAATATTGAAGAAATACGATTTATTGAAGGCTTGCTTTTTATTTCAATGCTTCCCTTGCATCGTGACAAACCTGAACGTCAGAAAATGATGTTTTTGACTGGATTGAAGATATTAAATAAACTATTTGTGCCAGAAAGTAGTAAACCGATAATTAACGAATTAGCATGAGAATTATAATAGATTTGGACGGCACCATATGCCCTTTGAAGCAAGAAGGAGAAACGTATGACATGCTTATTCCTCATCCAGGTGCAATAGAACGATTAAATGAGTTAAAAGCTGCTGGCCATTATTTGATCATTCAAACGGCAAGAAACATGGCAACTTGCGATAGTAATGTTGGTAAAGTGATGAAAAATATTGGTTGTTTAACGTTAAATTGGCTTGAGAAATTTAATGTTCCATATGATGAAATATTTTTCGGGAAGCCAAACGGACAAGTCTATATAGACGACAGAGCATTACGTTTTAGTGATTGGGCATCAATAACAGAGCAATTATTAAAAAACATAGCTAAAGAGAAATGAACATTGTAATGCCAATGGCAGGCAGAGGTTCCCGCTTTAATGGAAGCAATTATTCTGCACCTAAACCTTTAATTAATGTGATGGATAAACCAATGTTTATTCATTCACTTCAAAGTATTAAAAATGTAGAATTCGATCAACTAATTATTGTTGCTCTAAGCGAACATGATAAAAATTTCAATCTAAAAAAATTGATTGATCAGTATTTAACAGATGTACCTGTCGAATTGGTTTTAATAGACGAAGTAACCGAAGGGCAATTGTGTACTATTTTAAAAGCACGATATTTATTCGACCTTAAAAAACCAATTTTAATAACCAGTTCAGACACAATCGTAATTTCAGATATAGCATCTGATATTAAAAATTTAAGCAATGATATTTCGGGACTTATCTCTGTTGCTGATATGCCTGGTGAGCAATGGAGTTTTGCAAAAACTGATGAACAAGGAATTGTAATAGAAGTAACGGAAAAAGTAAAAATATCTGACAACGCTAGTACAGGCTTGTATTATTTTAGCCATGCAGGAGAATTTTTGACTCATGCAGATGAACTGATTGAAAAACGAGAGCGAACAAAGGGTGAATTTTATGTAATGCCCGTCTATAAAAATTATATAAAAAATCAAAAAAAAATAAAATTAAGTAATGCAACAAAAATGTGGGATATGGGTACACCAGACGCGCTTGCTGAATTCTTGCTAATAAATGATAAACAAAATTTATAGTAGATAATTTTATTTGCAAGTACACTAAAAGTATATGAACAATTCTACAGTATTACGTCAACAGCTTTTTAGATATATAATTATTGGTGGTTTATCTACTTTAATAAACTATTGTGTATTTTATATTTTGTATCAGAAATTCTCAGTCTACTACCTTACTGCTCATGCACTTGGCTTTAGTATTAGCGTATTTTTTGGTTATTTTTTTAATAAAAACTGGACGTATCAATCTTCAAACGAATCAAAAAAAGAAGTAGTAAAATATTATATGGTTTATTTGTTTTCTTTATCGCTTGGTTTATTATTGTTAAAATTATTGGTTGATGTTTTACATCTTGATCCACGTTTTGCAAAATTTATTGAAATTGGAATAACGGCATCCACTAATTTTTTAGGGACGAAACTTTGGGTTTTTAGGAAATAAGCTTTATGAAAAACTTACTTTTAACTGATCGCCAGCTAAATTTTTTTACCGCAGCATTTATTGTTTTAATTTCTGCTTTTCCACTTTTTTTCGATCTTCCATTTCGGGATAACTTATTTTTAACATGGGAGGGAACATACCGTTTATCAATTGGTCAAATTCCGTATCGTGATTTTACTATGCCAATCGGTTATGGTCTTTTTATTATTCCTTTTATTTTCTTCAAAATTTTCGGTTCGGGGTTAGTAACTTTATTATATGCACAGGTTTTTACCAACATTGTTTTATTATGGGTTTTTGGAAAAATTCTTCGTTTACTCAACATCTCTGAAATAGCGATATTTTTTGCTACCATGGTTTTTGCCATGTCTTATACTTTTGTGTTTTTCTGGCCTTGGTACAACCATGCAGCGTTATTTTATGAAATTGTTGGGCTTTATTTTGTCGTTAAATTAATTTCTTTAAATAAAATATCAATTCGAAATTTACTCTATTGCATACCAGCAGGCTTCTTTATTTTTCTTTCATTATTTACCAAACAAGATTATGGTGGTCTTGCATTAATATTCTCTTTAGTTTTATTATGTATTGATTCTATAACACAGAAAAGATGGAAACTATTGGTAGGATTTATAGTTTGTTATACTTTGTTTACGTGTATTTTCATTCTTCCTCTTTTACCTTATCAGTTTTCATATTGGTTTAATCACGGTCAAGCTCCACATAGTTCAAGACTAAGTTTATTTGATCTAATCAATGAATTTTTTGGAGGATCGTCGGTCGAGAAACTATATCTATTAATGATATTCTTATTTGTTTTTTATCGGTTTAGTTCAATAGCTGATTTTTTTAAAGATCGTAATCATTTATTTTTATTTCTCATTACCGTTGGCATGATTGTTCAAACATTATTAACAAAAGTAACAAGCCGTTTGCCTGCCGACACTACTACTTATTTCCATGCATTTGCTGTTGTCTATTTAATACAACAAACAGGTATTTTTCTGAAATTAAGAAACGTATTTAAATTTTTTGTTGTTTTTGGTTTATTCATAATCTGGTGGAGTGCCATTTATTGGGATTATGCCAATCGTATTTTTAAGCCTGCTGTAAGTGTGAAATCAGAAAAAACGCAAACATTGCCTACTACTTTGGTAAATACTTCTTGGAAAAGCAGCAATTTCAAAACTTTTAAAAAAGTAACGTTACCTCAACAAACGATTAAAGGAATTGATAGCATAAAAATTCTTTACAGTAAAATCGCTTCGACCAATCCTGTGGTTTTAAATATGTCAGAACTTACTCCCCTGGCCGCTGAATTAAATTATAAGCCAATCAAAAATTTACCTTTATGGTATCATTTAAATATTGGAATTTTTCAATCTCAAGTAGATACCATTTCCTTTAATATTCAAAAAAACACATACGACATGGTACTTTTTGAATTTGTGCCTAATCTCAATAATTTTTATCCCTTTTCTCTTAGAGATAGTTTAAAGAAACATTATTCAATGCCATTGGTATTTCCAGCACCTAGAAAAGATGGGAAGTCAATTATCGAAGTATTTGTTAGAAAAAGTATAGATTAAATTTTTAATGCTCTATTATTGTATCAATGCTACCAAACAAAAATTTCTTATCTATTATCATACCTTGCTACAATGAGGTAGACAATATTGCTTTAATACTTTCAAAATTTACCGAGATTCTTCAAGGTCTTGATTTTGTAGAATTAGTAATTGTGAATAACGGATCTACGGATAATTCTGCTGAAATTTTTGAAAAATCATTAAAAGAATTAAACGATAATCGATTTAGAGTTGTAACGGTTCCTGAAAATAAAGGATATGGATATGGTATTTTATATGGCTTGTCTCAAGCTAAAGGAAATGTTTTAGCATGGACCCATGCAGACATGCAAACCGATCCGCAAGATGTAATTACTGCTTACCGGGTTTATTTGCAACACAATGATGAGCACTTATTTGTGAAAGGAAGAAGGCGGGAGCGGAAAAATGTGGCAGCTTTTTTCTCATGGGCGATGCAAATTATTTCATCTATTGCCCTCAAATCTCCTTTGGACGATATTAATGCTCAACCGAAACTTTTCAGTCGTGCGTTTTATGAAAATTATCTAATATCAGATGAAACTCCAACCGATTTCTCACTCGACCTATACGCACTTTATAAAGCAGAGAAATTTGAAAAAATCTATAACATTCCTGTTATAGTGAGCAAAAGATTACACGGTGAAGCAAAAGGAGGTGGAAGTATAAAAACTAAAACTAAGCTGATAATCAGAACCTTTACATATATTTTTAAACTAAAGCGATCTTTAAAAATTTAATTGTTGTTTTTTGGTATAGTCATTGCTAATTTGCGGCGATTGCTTTTGACTTTTTAATATTTTCAATTTCAATCTGATCTTTTGAACATTAATTCTATTCTACAAGTCTTCTTGGGTTTTTTGCTTTTGAATTTTTACTTTACGAGCAACAGAATAACATTTTAATTTTCTAATAGGTTATTAATTCGATTGTTACGTTTTATCATTTCTATTCTGCTCTTCGATGTCATTAAAAATTTCTCTTTATTTTTTTAGAAGCTTATCAGTTTTTTCTTTCATATTTTTATTAAGCCTTTCAGCTTTTTCTCAAAATTGTAATTGCGCTGTAACTATTCCACTTACTCAAACTTTATTTGATGGTGCAAAGACTAAAGTATTGCCCGGCCAAACAATATGTATAGCTTCCGGAACTCGTACTTTTCTTACTTTTCGGAATATTTTAGGTGATTCTCTCAATCCTATAATCATTAAAAATTGTGGCGGTCAGGCATATTTTAATAGCTTTAATGGATATGGAATACAAGTGGCAAGTTCAAGATATTTTAAAATAACAGGAACTGGAAGTGCAGACAATTACGGAATTAAAATTAATTTAAATAATCAGGGTTCTCAAGGTTTGACATTACATACGATGTCTTCAAATTTTGAATTAGATCATTTAGAAATATATAATACTGGATTTGCTGGTATCATGGCTAAAACAGATCCTAATTGTAACGGTATTGGAAATAAAGGAAATTTTACGATGTATGATGTTAAATTTCATCATAATTATATTCATCACACTGGAGGTGAAGCATTTTATGTCGGCTTTTCTTTTCCTGCTGGCTATAGCAAAAAAGCTGAATGTAAAGGAACTGTTTTGTATCCGCATGATATTATTGGATGTAAAATTTATAATAATAAAACAAATTATACCTCAGCTGATGGCATTCAGGTAACTGGTGTTTCAAGCGGTTTTGCACTTTATAATAATGAAATTTTAAATTATGGACAAAACCCTTTTGGTAATTTTCAAAATAGCGGAATAGCTTTAGGTCCAGTCACTAAAGGACCCATTTATAACAATATTATAAATAGTGGTGGTGGAAATGGTATAACTGTAGTTTCTGGTTCAGGAGATAATCTAATTTATAACAATTTGATTATTAATGCCGGGGCAATTGGAATATTTGTAGACGAGCGTCCACCAATTGTTTATGGAGCTGGATATCGTATAATTAATAACACAATTATTAATTCTATTGATGATGGAATTAGACTTTATTCTGATTTAGTAGCAATGAATCATGTTAAGAATAATGCAATTTTAAATCCAGCAACGGGTAAATATTTAGTTAAATTGAACAAATCAGTTAAGGTAACTGAACAGAATAATTACTACAAAAAATTAGTAGAATCAGCAAAGTTAAATACCTCTACAAGTGGTAATTATTCTCTTAAATTTGGTTCACCTTTAATTGATGCAGGACAAAATGTGAGCAGTTATGGAATTACGACTGACTATGCAGGCATGCCTCGTCCAGTAGGTAGCAGTTATGATATTGGGGCCTACGAGTACCAAGGCAGCAGTGGAAATTCATTACCATCGATTAACTCTGGAAACGATCAAAGTGTAGCATTACCCCAAAACAGTCTTCAACTAACTGGAATAGCCAGTGATGTAGATGGCAATATATCGGGCTGGCTATGGATCAAACAAAGCGGGCCATCAGCAACACTAAGCGGAACAACAAGCAATCAACTTTCGATTAGCAATTTAGTAGAAGGCGTTTATGTATTTCGCTGTACGGTAACGGATAATTTGGGTGGCCAAAGCTGGGATGAAACCACAGTGACGGTAACAGCTGGAAACCTAGCTCCAACAGCCATATTAACAACATCAGCTTTTAGTGGAAGCCTTTTAATTAACTCACCACTTACGCTTACGGCCGAAGCCACAGATGTAGATGGAACGATTAGCAAAGTAGCGTTTATGAATGGAAATACGCTATTGGTAGAAGATTTTAGCAGCCCGTTCACGTATACAACGAGTCCTCAAACGGCAGGTTTGCAAAGCTATCATGTAATTGCGACTGATAATAAAGGAACACAAACGATATCGGCAAACAAACAAGTAACCATTGTAACAGGCGTAAGCTGCTTGGGTAGTGGGACTATATTGCGCGAGCAATGGAATAATTTGAGTGGAAGTAGTTTATCGGGACAAAATTTAGATGCACTAATTCCAACAAGCAGTAGTTTATTGACCGAAATATCCATTATAAGCAACGTAGGGGACAATTATGCAAGCCGAATGCGCGGTTATATATGTGCACCACTAAGCGGAAATTACACTTTTTGGATAGCCGGAGATGATAATTGTGAGCTATGGCTAAGTACCGATGGTAGCAGCGCTAACAAACAAAAAATAGCCACGGTAATCGGTTGGAGTAATATAGGCGAATACACGAAATACAGCGGACAGCAATCTGCGTTAATCAATCTGACGGCAGGACAAAACTATTACATCGAAGTTTTACAAAAAGAAGCAACGGGTGAAGACCATGTATCGGTAGGATGGCGTTTGCCAGAAGGCACGCTTGAACGCCCGATTAGCAGCAACCGAATTTCGGCTTATGTAAACCAGGTACCAGTAGCGCAAACCGGGTCGGAGATAACGCTAACCCTACCAGAGGACAGTGTGGTGCTTTACTCATCAAGTTATGATATAGATGGCAGTATATTGAACTATAGCTGGACTAAGCAACAAGGCAATGGAACGATCAAAGGAAACAGCAATGGATCAACACTTTCGGTTAAGAATTTAGGAGTGGGAGCACATATTTATCGATTAACGGTAACGGATAACAGTGGAGCACAACATTTTGTAGATCAGAAAATAACGGTAAAAACGGCAAACTTAGCACCGATTTCAAACGCAGGCATCAACCAAACACTGACCTTACCTCAAAACAGCATTACGTTGAACGGATTCGGAAGTGACCAGGATGGCAGCATAGTAGATTACTTATGGACACAAATCAATGGCCCTGCAGCTACCATGCAACAGGTGTACACACCTAATTTAGAACTGAGCAATTTGGTAACAGGGAGTTACACGTTTCGGCTAATGGCGATGGATAATATGGGTTTAACGAGTACTGATGATGCGGTAGTAACGGTATTGCCGGGAATAAAAACGGTGGTTTACCGAGTTAACTGTGGTGGTCCATTATTAACCGATCTACCGATTGACTGGGCTGCAGATGATGCAGACTTAACCTCAGAATATTTTTTCACATCTGGAATAAATGAAATTAATAGGGTACAAAATCCAATATTATCTACGATTCCAAATGTGCCCAATATGGTTTTTTCTGATTATAGATTTGATAGTCCTGCTGCTGGTTCAATTAATTATTCTTTTCCAGTTACAAATGGAGATTACGAAGTAAAACTTTATTTTGCTGAGAATAATAATTTAGCCATTCCGAAAACCCGGGTTTTTGATGTTATGATAGAAGGAAATTTAGAATTAGATGATTATAATATTTTTACAAAAGCAGGTTTGAATTCAAAAGAGGAAGTAATAAGAACCACTATTTATGACGGAACAATTGATATAGATTTTGTTCAAGTTATTTCAAATCCTTTAATAAGTGGAATTGAAATAGTTTCTGTTGGTGGCACATCTACAAATGTGAGACAAATTACCAAGGCTAAACCAGCTTTTGAAAAAATCGAAGCAGCCAAATTAAATGCTGTTATTTATCCAAATCCATATCAAGATGATTTTACAATTGAAATTGAATCAGCTCCTGAAACTTCGATATTAGTTGAAATTTTTGATTTGCTTGGTAAAAAATTAATAGCTGAAACTTACTTAACAACTAACATGATCCAAAAAATAATTATAAATACTTCAAAATTAAATTTGAATTATGGTGTCTATCTTGTTAGAATTGCAGCGAAGGATTTCGCGACTCAAACTATAAAGGTGGTTAAGCAATAAGATTAACCGTAACAAAAAGACCGCTTCCTCGTATTAATTGCTTTTAAAAAATTAAATCTCTTAATCTCAAAAAGGAAGAATGCTTTTTAACTCTTTTATTTTTTTTATTTTTCTAATCGTTGTATTACCGTTATATTATCTACTACCGAAGAATTTAAAAAAAATACATCTTATTGTAGCCAGTTATATTTTTTATGGATATTGGGACTGGCGTTTTTGTCTTCTTCTTGCATTTTCAACGGTTCTTGATTATTTTGTTGGTTTAATTATATATAATACTACCGATGAAAAGAAAAGAAAATTCTTTTTTACGGTAAGCATTGTTATAAATCTGGCTTTTCTTGGTGTTTTTAAATACTTTAACTTTTTCATTGATAGTTTTAAAGTTCTCGCCAGTGGTTTAGGTCAAAACGTAGATTTCTTGCATTTAAATGTTGTGTTACCGATTGGAATTTCATTTTATACATTTCAGTCAATGTCTTATGCAATAGATATTTATCGTAAAAAACTTACTCCGACAAGGTCTTTTATTGATTACTCTTTGTTTGTTTGTTTTTTCCCGCAATTAGTTGCCGGCCCTATTCAACGCGCAACGGATTTACTTCCTCAAATTATCAATCTTAAAAAACCTACCCGTTTGCAAATTGAGCAAGGTATTGTGTTAATTATTACAGGCTTGTTTAAAAAAGTAATGATAGGAGACACAACAGGTAGAATTGTTGATCAGATTTTCGGAGATCAAACTTTATACTCTTCTGGCGAATTGTTAATGGGCTTAGTTTTGTTTTCAATTCAAATATATGCGGATTTTAGTGGTTATAGTAGCATAGCAAGAGGAACCTCCAAACTTTTAGGAGTTGAATTAATTAAAAACTTTAATCAACCTTATTTATCAGCAAATATTACTGAATTCTGGCGTAGGTGGCACATTAGTTTGTCAACTTGGCTTCGCGATTACTTATATATTTCGCTAGGTGGCAATAGAAAAGGAAATGTTCGAACTTATATCAATCTGTTTATAACCATGCTTTTAGGTGGTTTGTGGCATGGAGCAAACTGGACCTTTTTAGTTTGGGGCGGCTTACATGGAATTTATTTGGCCATCCATAAAGGAATAACTGAAAAAGAAAAAATATCAGACCATTTTATCTATAAAAATGTACCAAGCACTATTATTTATGGCTTTAAAATCTTTGGAACTTACTTATTGGTACTCTTTGCTTGGTTATTTTTCAGAGTTAAATCTTTCAATGAAGCTACATATTTTATAACTAAAATGATTAATTGGGAATCAGGAGATTACTTTCTGAGATTATCAGGAATTACTGCTGCATTTATGATTCTTATTTTGATTTATGATATTTGTGAATATTATACCAACAGCCATACTTTTTTGTTAAAACTAAAACCGAAAGCTGCAGTTGCAGGAATTTTATCCGTTTTGTTTGCCGTAGTTATGCTCTATATTTTTCAGGCCGAACCATTACCATTTATTTATTTCCAATTTTAAAAGCAGGATATGAATTTTATTAAAAGCATTTTCTATTTTTTAATTGCGGCATTTCTTACGCTTGCAGGTATAGAAGTTTATTTGCGAAAAGCTGAAATACTAACCACTATCGTAGAAGTTGATCCGATAATAGGCGAAAAGTTTATTCCAAATAAAAACGTAACGCTAGTAAATGAAGGATTTTATATCGGATCAATCAATAAATATGGTTACATAGGGCCAGAATATGCACCCAAAAGAACTTCTACAGATGGCTTACGGATTACTCTTTTAGGAGATTCGTATGTTGCTGGAGTAGAATTATTTGATAAAGCACATTTTCGATATATTTTAGAAAAAGATTTAGAGCATAGAACTGGAAAAAAAGTTGAGGTAATGAATTTTGGAAAAGATGGTTTGGCACTATCTGGATTATTTGCTTACAGGAATAATTTCGTTTCGAAATTTGATCAAGATTTAACCATGATTTTTATTAATTATCGTGATTTTGTTGCCAAAGAGCGTTTCTTTATTCCTAATTATGATTTGCAAAACGATTCACTAACTATGGTTTCTGAATTTAAAAGTTCAGATAAATTCAAATCTTATCAGAATTTTAGTTTTATGAATCAAGCGTCCCTTGTGTTCTTATTCTATAAATGTATGAATCTCAAAAGCCGAGCTTGGAAAATAATTTTTGATAAATTCTTTACTGGCGACGAAGATTTTGCTAAAAAATACGAAGCAGAAACCACTCAATCTTTTGGATTTACACCAGTTTCTAAAGCTATAATTGATAGTTTGGCAAAGGATCCAAAAGTAGTATTAGTATTAAAAGGTGCGTTTCCAGATTCCGTCAAAACCTATATTCAGAATACTGGAATTAAGACCATTAACATAAATATTCCATTAGATTCTATGACCAAAGCTGGATCTGATCCAAATTATTGGGCTGTATCTCGCAGAAATGGCCATTGGAATCATGCTGCTCATATGGCTATTGGAAATTTTTTATCTCAAGAAACAACACAAATATTAAGTAAAAGATTTTTGCCTAACTAATTCTATGGTTTTTAATAGCGTTACATTCTTATATTTTATTTTAGCTTTCTTTCCTATTTATTTCTTGTTGCGCGGAAATTCAAGGTTGGTTTTCACATTCTTATCCAGCTATCTTTTTTATGGCTGGTGGGATTGGCGATTTCTTGGATTAATCATGTTTTCAACCTGCGTTGATTATTTTTTGGGTAACGCACTTGAAAATCAAAAAGATGAAAAAAAACGGCATTGGTATATCGTTTTCAGCATGATTTTAAATATTACGCTATTAAGTTTTTTCAAATATTTTAATTTTTTTGCTGATTCTTTTTATCAATTATTCAGCGCAGTAGGTTTCGAGGTTTCTCCACTCACACTGAAAGTGATTCTTCCGGTAGGTATTTCTTTTTACACTTTTCAATCAATGAGTTATACCATTGATATTTACCGTAGAGATATCCATGCAGAAAAGAATTTTCTACGATTTGCTACCTTTATTTCATTTTTTCCGCAATTAGTTGCTGGGCCAATTGTACGAGCCAGAGATTTTTTACCTCAATTTAAAAATGATCATAATTTAAACTCCGAGCGGGTTATTCTTGGATTTGGCCAAATAGTAGTTGGCTTTTTTAAAAAAGTAATGATCGCTGATTCATTAGCTCCTGTTGTAGAACAGATATTTTCTTCTCCAGCAAATTTCACATCATTAAATCTAATTATTGGAGTTATTTTTTATTCATTTCAGATATATTGCGACTTTAGTGGCTATTCTGATATTGCAATTGGTTTAGCTCGTATTTTAGGGTTTGACTTTCCTCGCAATTTCAATCTTCCTTATTTTTCTAAAAGCTTTCGTGAATTTTGGTCAAGGTGGCATATTTCGCTTTCCAGTTGGTTAAGAGATTATTTATATATTCCATTAGGTGGCAATAGAGGAGGTAAATACAACACATATAGAAACTTAATGTTAACCATGCTTATTGGTGGGCTTTGGCATGGTGCAAATTGGACGTTTATTTTCTGGGGTTTTTTGCATGGTGGATATCAAATAATTGAGAGGGTTACAGGTCCACTTTTCGCAAAAGTTACCAAAGCTTTGCACCTCCCAAAATTTGTGGCTGATGGAATTTTAATTTTGACTGTTTATATACTTACTTGTACTGCATGGATATTTTTCAGAGCTACAACATTTACTGACGCTTGGACTATTATCAATAATATTTTGCTGTTTGATAATTTCAGCATATCAAGTTTGGTAAACATTACCTGGATTGGTAAAGGGGTATTTTTAATTCTTCTACTTTTAATTGGTGAAATTATAAGTACCAAAGTTAATTTTGCTGACATTATGATTAAATCTCCAGTTTTTCGAATTGCTTCTTGCGCAATTATAATATTATCCATCGCATTGTTAGGTGCATTCGCTGATTCACAATTTATTTATTTTCAGTTTTAATATGAAAAAATATTATTGGCTATTTATACTTCTTATTGTTTTATTTATTGGTGATAGGGTAGGAGGCTCAATACTTAATTATCTTTTATTGAAAAGTAATTTCAGATACTCAAGATTATATAATAACGAAGCAAAAAGCGAAGTTTTATTTATAGGGAACTCAAGAGGGCTAGTTTTTTATAAACCATATATAGATTCAGCTGTAAAATTTACATCGTTTAATTTCAGTTATAATGGTTTGCCATTAAATTTAGGTAAAGTTTTATTATTCGATTATTTTAAAAAGTATAATAATCCACGAAAAATAATTCTTGAAGTAACCATGTATGGGGCTGACAAAGAATTGACCAACAACATGAAAATGTTTATGAATCATTCTCCTGGTATTGATTCGTTAATTACTTCAATCTCTTCGAAAACAGCTAATTATTGCGATGTTAGCCATCTATATCGTTACAATGGCGAAGTGTTTGAACGATCTATGTTTTATATGAATAAGACTGACGATAAATGGATTCTAGATAAAAAAATAAGTCAACGGGCCATTGCAAAAATTAATTCATTAAAACCTGTTACACTTTCCTACAACGATTTATTTCTTGAAAATTTAACGTTAATTAGTAATTATTGTAAAAAGAATTCCATTGAATTAGTTTTAATTATTAATCCTTATTACCCAGAATATGCCAATAAATTTAAAAATCTAGAGACTTGGAAATCAGGCATTGAGAAAGCGACTGGGCTTAAAGTACACGATTATTCAAATGCAATTTCAGAATCATCAGCATTTGCAGACTATTATCATTTAAATAAAAGCGGAAGCAAATTATTTATTAAAAAGTTGATGGTTGACAATCTTTTAAATTAATTTAATATTAATTAAAAGAAACATTACTTAAATCGTTACCGTAGAAAGTCTAATAATTTTTCTACAAACGATGATAATGACTCTGAACGATGCTCATAGAAAAATTGCCCTCTCTCTTTTAATTTTAGTTTTTGCTTTACAATTTAAGGCATTTTCTTCTCCCCCAAATCAATATACTATTGGTCTAAGTACCCAGCAGTTTGATGCTTCTGCTGTCCCTCCGGGTTCTATTATTTTTATTAATAGTGGAACAAGAAGTTATTTAGGAATAAAAAATATAAGAGGAACTGTTAGTCAGCCAATTATAATTAAATCTTCAGGAGGTAAAGTTATCATTAGTACTGATTATGGATATGGAATGCGAATTCAGAATTCAAGTCATTTTATAATTGATGGTAAACAAGGACCATTTGAATATAATATTTATATTAATAAATTAGGAAAGGGTCAAGGAATTTCATTAGAAGCAAGATCAACTGATTTTGTTGTACGTGGGCTTGAAATTAACGGACCAGGTTTTGCAGGAATTATGGCTAAATCAGATCCCTATTGCACAAATACAGTTACTGCCGAAAATTTCATAATGCAGAATTGTGTATTTGAAAACAACTATATACATGATACAGGTAATGGTGAAGGAATGTATATAGGATATACTTTTCCTACTAAAGCATTGAGTCCATGTGGCACTGTAGTCAATTCGCATCGATGCAAAAATATAACCATTCAAAACAATTTGGTTGAACGAACTGGTGCAGATGGTTTACAAGTTTCACAATGTACATCAGGCTTAATACTACAAAATAATTTAGTACTAAATTATGGTGTAAATCCATTCGGAAATTATCAAAATAGTGGATTATCAATTGGTGCCGGTAATTATGGTATAATAAGAAATAATTATATTGTAACAAGTGATGCTGGAGGGAATGGTATTTCAATCATCGGATCTGATGATTTAGACGTTGTCAATAATATAATTGTACATAAAGGTGGTATCGGAATTTATGCTGATGAGCAACACACTAGTTATCCTGCAACACCTGGAGGAAAAGGAATGTACATCGACAACAACACAATAATTGGGAAAACAGGGTGCAACGAGGATGCTATTCAACTTAGAACTCAATTAGTAACCAATACAGTGAGAAATAACGTGATTGTAAATCCTGCCTCCAAATATGTAATTAAGTATTCAGCAGATGTACCAATTGTTGAAAACACCAATAGAAAGGTCGTAAATACTTCAACGTTAGGATTTAATGATGCAGTTGCTAATGATTTTAAATTGCAATCAAATTCAATTTTAGTAAATGCTGGAACTGTTATAAATACAACTACGACTGACTATGCAGGCATGCCTCGTCCAGTAGGTAGCAGTTATGATATTGGGGCCTACGAGTACCAAGGCAGCAGTGGAAATTCATTACCATCGATTAACTCTGGAAACGATCAAAGTGTAGCATTACCCCAAAACAGTCTTCAACTAACTGGAATAGCCAGTGATGTAGATGGCAATATATCGGGCTGGCTATGGATCAAACAAAGCGGGCCATCAGCAACACTAAGCGGAACAACAAGCAATCAACTTTCGATTAGCAATTTAGTAGAAGGCGTTTATGTATTTCGCTGTACGGTAACGGATAATTTGGGTGGCCAAAGCTGGGATGAAACCACAGTGACGGTAACAGCTGGAAACCTAGCTCCAACAGCCATATTAACAACATCAGCTTTTAGTGGAAGCCTTTTAATTAACTCACCACTTACGCTTACGGCCGAAGCCACAGATGTAGATGGAACGATTAGCAAAGTAGCGTTTATGAATGGAAATACGCTATTGGTAGAAGATTTTAGCAGCCCGTTCACGTATACAACGAGTCCTCAAACGGCAGGTTTGCAAAGCTATCATGTAATTGCGACTGATAATAAAGGAACACAAACGATATCGGCAAACAAACAAGTAACCATTGTAACAGGCGTAAGCTGCTTGGGTAGTGGGACTATATTGCGCGAGCAATGGAATAATTTGAGTGGAAGTAGTTTATCGGGACAAAATTTAGATGCACTAATTCCAACAAGCAGTAGTTTATTGACCGAAATATCCATTATAAGCAACGTAGGGGACAATTATGCAAGCCGAATGCGCGGTTATATATGTGCACCACTAAGCGGAAATTACACTTTTTGGATAGCCGGAGATGATAATTGTGAGCTATGGCTAAGTACCGATGGTAGCAGCGCTAACAAACAAAAAATAGCCACGGTAATCGGTTGGAGTAATATAGGCGAATACACGAAATACAGCGGACAGCAATCTGCGTTAATCAATCTGACGGCAGGACAAAACTATTACATCGAAGTTTTACAAAAAGAAGCAACGGGTGAAGACCATGTATCGGTAGGATGGCGTTTGCCAGAAGGCACGCTTGAACGCCCGATTAGCAGCAACCGAATTTCGGCTTATGTAAACCAGGTACCAGTAGCGCAAACCGGGTCGGAGATAACGCTAACCCTACCAGAGGACAGTGTGGTGCTTTACTCATCAAGTTATGATATAGATGGCAGTATATTGAACTATAGCTGGACTAAGCAACAAGGCAATGGAACGATCAAAGGAAACAGCAATGGATCAACACTTTCGGTTAAGAATTTAGGAGTGGGAGCACATATTTATCGATTAACGGTAACGGATAACAGTGGAGCACAACATTTTGTAGATCAGAAAATAACGGTAAAAACGGCAAACTTAGCACCGATTTCAAACGCAGGCATCAACCAAACACTGACCTTACCTCAAAACAGCATTACGTTGAACGGATTCGGAAGTGACCAGGATGGCAGCATAGTAGATTACTTATGGACACAAATCAATGGCCCTGCAGCTACCATGCAACAGGTGTACACACCTAATTTAGAACTGAGCAATTTGGTAACAGGGAGTTACACGTTTCGGCTAATGGCGATGGATAATATGGGTTTAACGAGTACTGATGATGCGGTAGTAACGGTATTGCCGGGAATAAAAACGGTGGTTTACCGAGTTAACTGTGGTGGTCCAATATTAGCCGATTTGCCGATTGACTGGGCTGCAGATGATAATTTGGTAAATTCTGTTAATCTTGACACATTATTGCCAAGTCAGGTAAGTATATCAAAAGATTTTGCAGGAGTAAACACAACTGGAGCACCGGATGAAATGTTAACAGATTTCAGGTATGATAATTCTGGCAAAACATTACGATATAATTTTCCAGTTAATAATGGAGATTATCAAATCAGATTATTTTTTGCAGAAAATCGTGGTTCTTTAACTTCACGATCCAAGGCAAGATTATTTAGTATAGAACTGGAAGAATTAGTTGTATTAGAGAATTTAGATATTTATGACGAAGCTGGAAATGATGCACTTGAAAAGGAATTTAATTTAATAATTATTGATGGAATGATAAATTTAATTTTACATCCTATTAAAAATTCACCATCAATAAGTGGAATAGAGATTAGTTCTACTTCAGCACTAAATGGAAACAAAAATTTAAACAATACTAATAATACAACTAGTGGTTTAAATAATAATGTAAGCAAACAAAGTAGTTTAAAAGCATATCCCAACCCATTTACAGATCAAATAACAGTAGAAATAGAAACTATTGATAACGAAGATATTACTTATCTAATTGTTGATTTAAGTGGTCGAGTAATTGAGGAAAAGATTGTAAAAGTTAATGAGAATAATAATTCTTATCAATTTGATATTTCTAATAAAAATTTAGCAGCTGGAATGTATTTCATAAAAGCTTTGCAAGGAGAAAATAGTTATATTAAAAAAGTAATTAAAAATTAAACCTTGATGAATTAAAAAAAAGCCTGATATAACTTTCAGGCCTTTTTTTTGTTTTATAGATTTGAACAAATTAGTTTTCTCAATATAATTAAATAAAGAATAAATAATTTTTAATTAGTGACATTAATTCCATGTTAACATTAAATTAATAAATTATTAAATAAATATAGGATCGGTATTTAATTAATATAATTTTACCCGTTGTGCGGTTAGAAAGCAAGCGCATGTTTTAAGTTATTTAGTCAGCCCTTAAAAAGTATTTAATACATTGTTTATCAACATATTGTGGATAAATAGTTATTGTTTTACCTGCAAGTTTTGGTTAATTTGCCATCAAAAGCTTGCAGAAAATTATGCTCCCTAAACCCGTAATTACCGCTCAATTAAATTTTTTACAACCTGGCTTAAGCCAGCAGTTGTCCGCAAAACATCCACTTTATATTTTAGCTGGGAAAATAGATTGGCAGTTTTTTGAGGACAGTTTTAAAAAACATTATCGAGAGGATTTTGGTCGACCTGCCTTACCCATTCGGTTAATGGTATCGCTACTAACGTTAAAGCATATCCGCAACATAAGTGATGAAAGCGTAGTAGAACAATGGTCAGAAAATGCTTATTATCAATACTTTAGTGGTATACAGGTTTTCACCCCTGCTGCTCCTTGCGAAGCCAGCGAACTGGTACATTTTCGGAATCGAATTGGGCCTGAAGGCCTTGAATTAATTTTGCAAGAAAGTATTCGGATTAACGGCAAAGCGGGTAAAGAAGACCGAGCTAGCATTGATACTACCGTTCAAGAAAAAAACATCACCTTCCCAACCGATAGCAAACTTCACCGGAAGATCATTAAAAAATGTGTAGCCATTGCGGATAAAGAAAAGCTAGCACTTCGGCAACGTTATAGCCGTACCTTAAAGAAACTAAGCGTAGATCAACGCTTTAGAAACCATCCCAGAAATGGATCGAAAGCTCGAAAAGCAGATCGAAAGGTTAAAACAATTGCGGGTAGGCTGGTAAGAGAACTCTATCGAAAACTACCCGCAGCTACTCATAGTGCCGAACTTGCATTATTTGAACAAGTGCTTGCGCAAAAACGAACAGACAAGAATAAAATATATAGTTTACATGAGCCTGATGTGCAATGCATTAGCAAAGGAAAAGAACACAAAAAATATGAGTTTGGGGCTAAAGCATCGCTAGTTGTAACTCAAAGAAGTGGAGTAATTATTGGCGCATTGAGCCTTCCAAAAAACCAGTACGATGGCCATACGTTGGATGCAGCTTTAGCCCAGCAACAACGCTTGACAGGCCATTTGTTAAAAGAAGCATTTGTAGATCGAGGCTACCGAGGAAGAAAAGAAGTAGCAGGCACACTGATTCATACCCCAAAAAAATTCAGTGCCAAACTAAGCCGATATCAACAACGAAAATTAAAAAAGGGATTCTCGAAACGGGCAGCCATTGAACCACGAATCGGTCACCTAAAGTCAGATCATCGCTTAAATCGGAACTTTTACAAAGGAATAAATGGCGATCAAGTAAATGTAATGCTGGCAGCGGCTGCTATGAACTTTAAAAGAATGATGAATATTTGGAAAAAGTTCTTTTTGTCTGTTTTTCAAACCCATTCTGAGCCTCTACAAAATTTCCTCTTTCCTAAATGGATCTCTTTTTTTGCAATTCGTTTTTTGAAATGGACTTCTTAAGGCTCGACTAATTAGGATTTTATTATTCATAGATTTTTAATTTAACTTAAAATTTGTGTTTAAACAGCTTAAACGATATATTTAATTTTTATTTTTATTTAATTTTATAGACTATGATAAAATTTTCCGCAAAATTAAAGACGATTATTTTACTTGCATTTGTAGTTTTCAATTCTGGTTTATTTGCTCAAACCACTATTTCATCTTTGGTAGGTAGCAGCAATTACACGTCTAGTAATAGCTTAGCGAGTAATTCTGGAATTACTTTCGTAATTGAAAACACCAGTGGTGACGTAATTAATTTAAGCCAAGTTTCAACTTTTTTAGTTGTTGCTAATACTGGAATGATACCTGGATTATGGTACAGTTCAACCTCTCTTAGCGGTGCAACTCCAGTGGTTGCTTCTCCTAATTGGACATTAATTACTACTGGATCTCCAGTTACTGTAAATACCGATGGTGTATATAATTTGTTTACCGGACTATCCTTTCTGATTCCAAATAATACGCAATACCGTTTTGCTATTCAATCTAGTAATGGAATTAGGTATAGCGGCACCAATAATGTAAATGATCCAATTCCAACACCGAGTTCATTTAGTTCTTCAGGAGTTACTTTGAAAGCAGGAGATGCTCAAATTGCTGGTCTTAATGTAGGTTATAATGTTCTATTTCCTGCGGGAACAATGCCAAACACACCAAGATTTTTTTCTGGTTCTATAACATTTGAGCCTGCTCCAGCTTGTATAGTACCTCCAATTGGTGGTACAACCGTTTCTAATATAAGTATTGCTTGTCAAGGAACTAATTTCAATCTAGATTTAAGTGGGCAAAGCACAGGAAGTAGTCTAACTTATCAATGGCAAAGTTCAATAGATAATATTACTTACACCGATATTCTAGGAGCCAATAATCAATCTTTAATAACAAGTCAAAATCAAACATTATATTATAGAAATAGACTTACGTGTAGTGCTCAATCTGCTTTTTCTACCCCAGTTTTGGTTGGTAATTTACCTAATTTAGGATCTGGATCCTACACAATTAACAAATCTCAGCCAACAAGCGGAACTAATTTTAATTCTTTTACTGACGCTTTAGCTGGACTAGCTTGTGGAATTTCTGGAGCTGTAACCTTCAATGTCGATTCAGCATCAGGGCCATATTTTGGTCAGGTTAATTTTGGTGAAATAGCAGGCGCGGATCCAAGTAATACTGTTACTTTCAATGGAAATGGAGCTTTGTTAATAAATCCATCTTCGATAATTTCTAATAGACATGTGGTACAATTAAACGGAACTGATTATTTAACTTTTTCGGATTTCAATATTCAAGTTCCCGATACGTCTGTTTATGGATGGGGAATTCATGTAACTAATAATGCTAATTTTAACACGATTAATAACAATAAAATTAAAATTAATCAAATTCAAACTTTAACAAATTTCGCTGGTATTGTTTTCTCAGGATCAAATACTAGTGCAACTACAGCAACTGTAGCTAATTCTAATACGATTGAAAATAACGTTATTTCAGGTGGGTATTATGGAGTATCTATGATCGGTGCAACAGGCTTGGTAGGAATAGGACAGAATAGCATTAGAAATAACATTATCAAGGATTTTTATTTTTATGGTATTTATCTGAGTAACAACGATAGTACGACGGTTTCAGGAAACGACATCTCCAGAAAATTGAGAAATAATGGTGGAATTTTTTATGGTATTTTTTTAACCTCGGCTAATAGTAATTCTTTGATTGAAAAAAATATTATTCATGATACTCATACTACTATTGGAGCAAGTACATCTCTAGTTGCTGGTATATACTTAACAGGTTCGGATGCAATAGTTGGAGAGCCAAATATTATAAGTAACAATATTATTCATACATTAAATACGAATGGAATATCATATGGTTTGTATAATGCGAGTAGTGATAATGCCTTATATTATCATAATACTGTTTCAGTAAATTCTTCAGGTTCTACTGCTGGAGATTCAAGAGGTTTCTATCAAACTACGCTTGCTACTGGGATTGAGGTTAAAAACAACATTTTTAACGTGCAAAAAGAAGGAAGTGGGGTCGAACATGCTTTGTATTTTAATACACTTATTTCGACAATTGCTTCGGACAATAATGCTTTATTTGTTGATACTCTTGGGACAGGTCTGGCATTTATTGGAAATTTGGGGGGTACCACCAATAATTTTAAAACCATAGAATTATGGAGAGCATCTGGTGCAGGTGTTTTCGATTCAGCAAGTGTAAGTGCTGATCCACAATTTAATAGTCCTTTTTTAAATAATTTTATTCCAACAAGTCCAGCTATAAATAATATTGGAACACCAATTTTTATTGTTGTTGATGATATTGCTAATGTATTGAGAGATGTAAATTCACCTGATCCTGGAGCCTATGAGTTTTCACCGGGAACTTTAGATGCCGGTTTAGATTCTTTTGTTCAACCTCAATTCCCTTGTCCTGGTTTAAATTCCGTATCTGTGAGATTAACAAATTTTGGACTTTCGCCAATAACATCCGCAACAATTAATTGGACATTGAATAATGTTGCACAAACTCCTTTTAATTATACTGGAAATTTGAGTTCAAGTTTTTCAGATACAGTTTTATTAGGTTCTTTTAATATTGTAGGAAATAACAGTTATGATTTAAAAGCATTCACATCCTCACCAAATGGAACAACCGATGCAAATGCAACAAACGATACGATTTTAGTTTCTACTATTGGAGCATTACCAATCGTAAACTTAGGGTCAAATGGAAATTTCTGTGCAGGAAATTCTGTTCAATTAGGTGATTCACTTCCTGCAGGAACCTATTTATGGTCTACTGGCGAGACTTCACAGATTATTTATATTTATCAACCTGGCAGCTATTTCGTAACTGTAACTAATGCTGCTGGATGTAGTAAAAGCGATACTGCTGTTTATGGTTTGTTCTTACCATCAGATCCAAACTTTATTGCTACTCAAGCTCAATCTTCAAGAGTAGTGAATTTTGTTCCATCACTTTCTGGTGGAACTCATTTTTGGGATTTTGGAGATGGGATTGGAACAAGCAAATTGGCTAATCCGACCTATAATTATTTAGTAAATGGGAATTTTCAAGTAAAGCATACGCTCGAAACTACTAACGGCTGTATTGACAGTATTTTGCAAATCGTATTGATAACCACTCCAGTTGGAATATCCGAACAGTTTATTTCAGCTTTCAGTTATCAGATTTATCCAAACCCGATCCAAACAGAAACCAGAATTAGTTATGAATTGAAAGAACGAGCAACTGTTCAAGTTAAGATTTACGATGTATTGGGTAGAATTGTGTTGCAGCCAATGAACACAACACAATCTATCGGAAAGCATGAAGTATTAGTAAACAAAGATATGTTGCAAAACGGATCAGGAGTTTATGAAATACAATTAATAGTAAACGGACAGTCAGAAACGTTGAGGTTGGTGAAAACGGAGTAAAGGGTTTTTGAGTAAATATTTTAAAAATCGGCTGTTCATATATTTGAGCAGCCGATTTTTTTTTGGTTAATTTTTTAATTTGATGGATTGAAGCAATTCGTATTTGAATTTATTAGATATTCACTGTGTCAATAATCGCCAATTTTAAAATGATTAGAAATTTCTGAAATTGATTTTATATTTTCAAGCAACCACTTTAAACGAGTGTTAGTAACTATTGATATTTAAGAAAACACCTACAATGAAATTTAACTCTACGCTCTTTACCAAATTTTATCTTCTTGCATTTTTCATTGGATTGTCTTTTAAATCTTTTGCGCAGGTAGGTACAACGTATGGTTTTAGTCAAACTGTAGGAATTTTTACTCCAATTGTTAACGGAACTGTTTTAGGTGTTCCCAACAATGATGATCAATCTTTTTGTGGTTTAACCACTCAAAGCAATACAGGAAATGGTTTTCCAATTGGTTTTCCATTTGAATATAATGGGCAGGTATTTGACAAATTTGCTATAAATACGAATGGCTGGATTCGACTCGATACCGGAAATTTTAATTTACCTTTTTCTTACACTCCAATTTCTTCTCCGAATACTAATCATAAAAATATAATTTCAGCATTTGGAAAAGATATTCAAGGAAATACGAATGGAGAGCTTTCATATGGAATAGATGGTACAGCTCCAAATAGAATACTAGTTGTTCAATGGTTAAACTATAAAAAATTTGGTTCTTTTACTACTGATACTATTAATTTTCAGTTAAGACTTCAAGAAACAACTAATAAAATTGAATTCGTATATGGAAAATGCGTTACCAATGCCATTTCAAATTCTATTATTCAGGTAGGTATTAAAGGATCATTCAATTCAGATTTTTCTAATAGAATTACAAGTAGTGATTGGGTGGCTACATCTAAAGGGTTGTTTAATAATGATAACTGTTTCTTTACTGCGACAGTTACACCTATTTCAGGATTAACTTTTTCCTATCAGAAATTATTTGGTGATATTACACCTCCTGTTATTTCTTCTATTAATTTTTCTTCAATAAGTACCTGTGTTGCTGTTCCTCGTTTGGTTTCTGCCACTATTACAGATTCATCAGGAATTGATTCGGCAAATTTAATCTATTCCTTGAATGGAGTAGTTCAACCTCTGATTGGTATGCTAAAAAATGGAAGTTTGTTTACTGCTACAATTCCTGCTGCTGGCAATAGCAACGTTACTTTTATTATAAGTGCCAAAGATTCTTCTATTAATAATAATGAAACTACTTCTTCAATAAATTCATATTCAGACCAATATTTGTCAATTTTAGCAGGACCAGACCAAACCATAAATGCAGGATCTTCAGTTTTGCTAACAGCAAGTTCTCCTTTTTCTAATTCTCTAAAAATTACAGAAGTTACCTTATTTAACATTGGAACATCATCGCAAACTGTTTATCCAAGTTACATGTCAACATCAATTTTGCAGGACGACAATGTGGAGATTACCAATTTATCTACTTCGTCTTTGGATGTAAGTGGTTATTCTTTAAATTATTATAATCATGTTGGAACTAAATATGTTTTTACTTTTCCAACTGGTACAATTATTCCAGCTGGTGAAATTGCTACCGTTCATTTTCAATTTGGTCCTGGCGTCAATGATTTAATAAACCGATATTTTTATTTTAGTAATGTTTCATCCTTTAGTTCTGGTTCAATGTTAGGACTTTACATTGCCAATAATAATGCTGAAGTATTGGATGCCATTTCCGTTAACGGTTTTATATTTCCAACCAATAGCCCTGTTACTTTAAATGATTATTCTGGTAGTTCAATTTCATCACCTGCAGGATTTTCAGGTGTTCAGTTAAACGGTTTTGACCAAAATTCTAGCGCAAATTGGAATTTGGCTATTGGATCAATTATTGGTTCGCAAGGATTTCAAAATGCTGGTTTAACACTTTCAAATACACCTATAATTTCATTTTTTGGAGGTTTATTTACTAATTCAGTTTCAGGAAATTCAGCTACTTCTCCAATCCATACGCAACCAGGGACGTACACGTATTTTGCTTCTATCACAGATAGCAATTGTGTTGCTGTAGATTCTACCATTATTACGGTAATTTCACCATTGGTTCCTGTGGCTTCTTTTGATGTTAATCAAACTTCTGGATTTACTGGCGGTGTTGTAACAACATTCAATTTAAATAATACTTCTACCAACCTTCCTACGTCATTTTTGTGGTATTTTGATCCCCAAACAGTTAATTATGTTAATGGTACCAATCAGAATTCTAATAACCCAAGTGTAACGTTTAATTCAGTTGGCATTTATAGCGCTACCTTAATTGCTACTAATTTATTAGGTTCTGATACGTTAACTAAACTCAATTATATCTCAATTCAAAACTCTTTGTGCGCATCGAGTGCTACCTCTACTATTGATGATGATATTGGTAATGTAACTTTTGGTTCCTTAAACAATGGTTCAGACACCGTTCCGCTCAATAATAACACAACTTCTATTAATACTTATTCAAACTTTGATACATTAAGCATTCAAAATTTTGCAGCAGGAGCATCTTATTCATTTGCTGCTACACAAATTAATTCTTCCGTATTTTTTTCCTGCGATCTTGCTGTTTTTATTGATTATAATCAAAATGGTGTATTTAATATAAATGAGAAAGCTTTTTCAGGAGTATCAACACGTACAGATCGAGTTTTCGATGGAGTAATTACAATACCTGTATCAGCTGTACTTGGAACCACTAATATGAGAGTAGTTTTAAATGAAATAGGAGCTGCAAATGCTTGCGGTAATTATACTTGGGGTGAAACAGAAGATTATTTAATAAACATTACTTCATCATCTGCAATAGATGGAGGAATTTCGGCAATACTAAGCCCAAATAGTGGTTGCTCGTTAACCTCAACTAATTCAGTTACGGTTAAAATTGTAAATAATAGTTTTACGCCAATGTCAAATTTCAATGTGAATTACTCTATTAATGGAGGAGCTCCAATTACAGAGGTAATAAATGATACTTTACCAGCTTTAGCTGATTCTGTATACACTTTTGCTACTACCGTAGATTTATCAGCAGCAGGTAGTTATATTCTTACTTCAACCATCACTTTGGTTGGAGATTCTAATTCTACGAATAATTTTTTAACAAAAACTATTGAAAACAATCCTAAAATAGTTGCTTTTCCATATACCCAAGATTTTAGTACGAAAGATAACTGGGTTGCTACTCAGGTTTCGGGTACCGGTTTGTTTACTATCAAGTCATCTATGACAAGCCCTTTCCTCAATCCTACTTTTGGAACTGGATTGGCTGTTTTTAATTCCTTTAATTATATTTCTGGAACTTCATCCAGGTTTTATTATGGTTGTGGTTTTGATTTTTCGACGCTTATAGCGCCTAAAGTTGAATTATATGTTAGCCAAGACTTTGGATTTTCAACGTTCGATGATTACATAGCTGTTGATATATCTACTAATAATGGTAATACTTGGATAGCGATTGATTCGATAAAAAGAAACAATCCATTATTTATCATTCCTGGTTTTACGAAATTCGATGTTGACTTATCAGCGTATGCAGGTTCAAATAATATAATGGTTGCATTAAGAGGAGTAAGTCGTTTTGGCAATAATATTTCTGTAGATCAATTCAAAATTATGGATCCGCTTCCTAGAGATATTGGAGTAACAGCGGTTATGGGTATGCAATCAGGTTGTGGTTTATCAACTACTACACCAGTATTGGTTAAAATCAAAAACTTTGGAAATCAAGCAATTACTAATTTTTCAATAAGTTATCGGATTGATTTAGGAACGGAAGTTACTGAGTCTGCTAATATGATGTTAGCGCCTAACTCGGAAGCAATATATCAATTTTCGACCCTTGCCGATCTTTCTATTTTAGGTATGCATACGTTGGAAGTATATACAAAAGCAAATTTAGACGGAGATCCAAGTAATGATAAAAAGGTTACTGAAATGATGACGTATTCTCAAGCTGCACAACCAGTTGTTAGCAATGTTTCAGTTTGCATTGGAGAACAAGCGGTATTAAGTGCTTCTGGTAATTCAAATACCTATAAATGGTACGATGCAGCAATTGGAGGTAATCTAGTTTCGACAGGTTCGAGTTTTTCTATGCTGGCTAGCTCTACAACTAATTTATACGTGGAGGCATTTGATAAAACAAATTTAATATTGGGAGCACCAAATAATACAATTGGCGATCGATTAGCTCAAAATCCAGTTGGAGAAGGTTTATTGTTTAATGTTACTAAAGAAATAACAATAGATTCAATTGCTTTAATTGTTAACGCTATTGGTACGATAAACATTAACTTAAAAAATAATTTTGGAGCCTTAGTAGCCAATTATTCTTTCACAATCACAAAAATTGGAAAGCAATTCATACCTCTTAACCTAACTTTGCAACCTGCATTCAATTATTCAATTACTGCAATATCTGGCAGCACAGTAAGAATTGAAAGAAATAGTGAAGGAGCAAGTTTCCCTTATATAACACCTTCTATCACCATTACCGATGGAACACTTTCAGGCTTTTATTATTATTTTTATGATTGGCATATCAGCACCCCTAATTGTCCTTCGGCCAGAACTTTAGCTCAAATTACTGTAAACCAAGCGCCTGTTGTTGATCTTGGTTCCGATCAAGCAATTTGTCCAAACTCGGTAATAATTTTAGATGCAATAAATACAGGAAATACCTATTTATGGTCAACTGGAGAAACTAGCAGATCAATAACTGTTAATTCTCCAGGAGTTTACGAAGTTGAGGTTTCCAATGCAAGTGGTTGTGTTGCTGTTGACAATGTAACTGTATACGAAGGAGCTATTGAAAATCCACAATTTATTAGTTCTCAAATTCAAGGGACTACAACAGTTGGTTTTGTACCATCAAGTTTTCAAGGATCGCATACCTGGTATTTTGGAATCGGAAATACGGTATCCAATGATCCAAGTCCGACATTTTTATTTCCAAATATTGGTGGAATTATAAGTTATGGAATTTTGCACAAAATAATCAGCTATGACGGTTGTGAATCTATTTCAATTGACACCATTCAAGTTACTGGAACTTCTGGATTTTCAACAACAAACGCTTCAACTTTTAACATGAAAATATATCCAAATCCATTGCAAGCTACATCGGTTCTTTCTTATGATTTAATAAAAAGGTCTCAGGTTCAAGTGTCGGTCTTAGACATGGCTGGAAGAGTAGTTTATTCACAAAATGTTGCAAATCAAGATGCTGGTCAACATTTAATTAACTTATCAAAAATTTTTAATTTAACTTCATCAGGATTATATGAAATAAGAGTAGTAGTTGATGGAACTTCTGCTACAAAACGAATGGTTGTAGAATAATAATCTAACCTATTTTTCAAGTAAAATGGAAATGGTAGAATAATAAATATAGATCATTAAAAAAAAATCGGCTGTTCATATATTTCGGCAGCCGATTTTTTTTTGTTAAATTTTTAAATTTAATGGATTGAAGCAATTCGTATTTGAATTTTTTAGATATTCACCTCCAAATAAAACCATTTATGAGCGTACGAGAATTAGGTATTGGATCAAGAATAAAACATGATAAATATGGTGATGGAATTATAACTGCCATTAAATTTTTATCATACAATTGTTATTTTGCCGGAAAAGGCAGAGTAGAAATAGCTAAAGATTATGAATTAGAGGTACTCGAACATGTGCCAGTTGACGATGATATGGTAAGTTTGAGCGATGTAGAAGGAGTATTAATAACAGCATTAAAAAAATATGCCGACATTTCTCAGATTGTACCTATTGGCGAAAAATGGATTGGTGGCAAAATGCTTTTACAACCCGCAGACAAATCATTAAAACCAAAAGAAATTCCTATCGAACAATTTTTTCATAAAATAGTAATGCTGAGAGATCGAGTTCGGGTAATGGAACAGCAGATAAACAGCCATAAAGATTTAACGGATATTCAGAAAGTAGATATGCAACAATATATCACTAGAATTTATGGCACACTTACTACTTTTAATGTTTTGTTTAAAAGACCAGAAGATCATTTTGTAGGAGAAAAATCAAAAGAATAAGTTTTAATAACTAGAGTATTGTAATAGCTTTTCACTAATTATATTGTAGTTGAATTTATGGAAATGTTACATCGAAGGTTGGCTTAGGCATTGTAGCGGTCTGGTCATTTCTGACGAGATACTTTAAAAAAACAAATAATTAAAGATTCTTCGTTTCTCTCAGAATGGCAAAAAAGCAAAAAGCCGGTCTCGTCTTTAAAAAGACGAGATAAGCCCTAAAAAATATATTAGTTAAAATTTTTTTTGAACATCAAACCATATTTTTTGTTTAATGACTTATGCAATTAACAATTTATCCAGCCAATAAACGAGGCGTAGCTAACCATGGTTGGCTTAAAAGTTTTCATTCATTTAGTTTTGCCCAATTTTATAATCCCAAGTTGATGAATTTTGGATTGTTGAGAGTGCTGAATGATGATACTGTAAGTGGTGGAATGGGTTTTGGAACTCATGGACATGATAATATGGAAATTATCAGCATAGCTTTGGAAGGTGAATTGAAACATAAGGATAGTATGGGAACAGAGGCTATTATTCGACAAGGTGATGTACAAATTATGTCTGCCGGAACCGGAATACGACATTCTGAGCAAAATAATTCTTCGGAGAAAGAAGTCAAATTTTTACAAATCTGGATTATTCCTAAAAATAGAAACATAAGCCCAAGATATGATCAGCGAAATTTCAGCGATGAAGCATTAAAAAATAAAATGTTAACCGTAGTTGCGCCAGATAAACCGGGCGAAGCTATTTATATTAACCAAGATGCTTATTTATCGCTTGGAGTTTTTGATACCGATAGTATGATTGAATACAAAATTCAAAATTCTGGAAATGGTGCATTTGTATTTGTACTAGAAGGAGAAGTAAAAATAGGAAGCCACTCTTTGGGTAAAAGAGACGCAATCGGAATCGAGGATAGCGAAATTTTCGAAATAGAAATTTCAAAAAATTCTACCGTTTTGTTGATTGATGTTCCGATGGCAGAAGAGTAAAAGGTAAAATCTAAAGTTACTTTCTGAATTCTTTTAAACCAGTTTCGAGAAATAAAACATACTTATTTACATCCAAATCAAACGCTGTTGGTTCGGATAATAATTGCAAATTGTGATTTAACAAAACATAATATGGCTGAGAATTGGTATTGTATTTAGAAGCTTGCAGATCGCTCCACTTTTGTCCAACTGTGCTTATTTTTTTATTACTAAATGATGACTGATACTTTTCATTTTCAGGTAATTCGGTTTTATCATCCACATACAGCGAAATAATCACATAATCGTTTCTTAATATTTGTAGAACTGCTGGATCTGACCAAACTGAAACTTCCATTTTTCGGCAATTGACACAACTATGCCCCGTAAAATCAATCAAAACAGGTTTTCCAACTTTTTTAGCATACTCCATTCCTTCATCAAAATCAAAATAGGTATCAAGATTATGAGGTGAATGAAATAAGTTACTATATTTTTTTTGAATTGAACTATTAGAAGAAGAACTTTTTGTTGTGTGCAAATCAAAATCCTGTGTGCCCTGGGGTGGAGAAAATGCACTGATTGCTTTTAATGGAGCTCCCCATAAACCAGGAATCATGTAAACGGAAAAAGATAAAGCTACTAATGCCAGAAAAAACCGAGTAACAGATAAGTGTTTAATTTCAGAATCGTGAGCAAATTGAATCTTACCTAAGAGATAAAAACCAAGTGCCATAAATATTACGATCCAGATACTAAGAAAAACTTCACGATCGAGAATGCCCCAATGATAAGCCAAATCTACATTAGACAAGAATTTAAACGCGAAAGCTAATTCCAGAAAACCTAAGACAACTTTTACCGAATTGAGCCAACCTCCAGATTTTGGTAAGTTTTTGAGCCACTGTGGGAATGCGGCAAAAAGTGAAAATGGAATGGCTAATGCTAATGAAAAACCAAACATACCCGTAATGGGCCCAAGCAACGCTTTACTTGAAGCAGCATCGACCAATAAAGTTCCAATAATGGGTCCAGTACACGAAAATGAAACTAAAGCAAGCGTAAAAGCCATAAAAAATATTCCTGCAATTCCGCTTTTATCCGATTTAGCATCCATGGAATTGACCAAAGAAGATGGCAAAGTAATTTCAAATGCTCCGAAAAATGAGATCGCAAAAATGATAAGCATGGCAAAAAATATAAGATTAAATACTGCCGAACTAGCTAATTGATTAAGAGCATCGGACCCGAAGGCTAAAGTAACTAAGGTACCCAGTGCAACATAAATAACAATAATTGCGGCTCCATAAATTCCAGCTTGTGTTATTGCTCCTTTTCTTGATCCTCCTTTTTTAGTAAAATAACTGACCGTAAGCGGTAGCATCGGAAAAATACATGGCATAATTAAAGCAGCAAAACCACCAATAAATCCTTTTAAAAAAATAATCCAAAGAGATTCGCTTTCTGTATCAGTTGATTTTGTAGGAATACTTTTTTCTAAAACAGGCAGGTTTTGAACAGAGTCGGTAGATAAGGTATCAGATATTTCTGAATTAGAAATGGTATTATTTTCTACCTTTTCAATAGTAAGATTTGTGTTTGCCGATTTTACTTTTTCAATAGTATTGGAAGCGGGAATATCAAAAGTAAATTCAATTGTTTCCGGCGGAAGACATTGCTTATCGTCACAAACCATGAATTCTACATTTAATTTTACTTTAAAAGCCGTTTGGGTATTTCTTTTAATTTTTTGAATAAATCGGGCTTCATTACTAAAATAGGCAATATTCATCCCAAAAATTTTGTCGAAAACTTTTTCCGCTTCTGGGATTTCTTGAGTTTTGCCTAGTAGAGAAAAATCTTTGGAAGGAGAATAAACAAAGGTGGTTGGTATAGGTCCGCCATTTTCTATATTTTGTGAATATAAATGCCAGCCTTTATCAATTTTACTGATTATAATTAATTCTATTTCAGTTGCTGAATTAATTTTTACTTCTGTTTTCCATTTTACTGGTGTCAGAATTTGCGTAAATCCATGATTTGTAAAAATTAAACCAATTAATACTAAAATGATTTTTTTCATTCAAGGTATGTTAAAAAATAAATGAAATTTGTTTTATGTCGTATTTTTCTGCCAAGCCGTCCGAATTTGTAATCTCCAAAAATCCTTCGCTTGTAACATCGGTGATAGTTCCATTGAATTGAACACCATATTTTTCAAATTTACGAAGGCTATTATAGCCTAATAAATGTGAAAGATAAATGACTTTTAATTTTTCGAATTGTAATGATTTAAGAAATAAAAATCGAGCTTCAATAAAACTTAATAATTGGTTGAGTAATATTTCCAAATCATAAACACAGCTATTTTCAAGTGATAATGAGGTTGCTTTATTTACATCATCAGAAAAAACAAGTTGGTTAATATTCACTCCAATGCCCAAAATAGAATTTTTTAAATAGTTGGACGAAACTATGTTTTCAATTAAAATGCCACCAATTTTTTTATCATTTATGTAAATATCATTTGGCCATTTAATTGAAACACTATCTTTACTATAATTGGCAATAAAATCGTAAACCCCTAGGCTTACTGCCATACTTAAATAGAACTGTTGATTAGCTTTCAGAAAAACCGTATTTAAAAATATACTAAAAGTAAGATTTTTGCCAGGTTCAGTAATCCAAGTGCTTCCACGTTGGCCTTTTCCGCTATATTGGTTTTCTGCCAAAATTACAGTACCATCAACCAATGGCTTAACATTTGACAACAAATCATTCAAATAATTATTGGTTGACTCTACATCTTTGAGTTTTACAAGAGTTTGACCAATGAAAAGTGTATTACTAAGTGAAGTATTCAAATTAAAAAAGTATTTTCAAACTTAAAATTATTTAATGGCTAAAAGAAAAGAACAAGATAGCGCATCGCATCTGACTGAAATTGCAGTATTTGGAATTCAGGAAAAAAAAGGGAAAGACATTGTAACCCTTGACCTTAGAAAATTGCATAGTGCTGTTTCAGATTTCTTTATTATATGTAACGCAGATTCAGGAACTCAGGTACGTGCAATAGCAGATTCAGTAGAATTTGAATTGCAAAAATCCATGAAAGAAAATCCATGGCACAAAGAAGGTTTCGAAAATAGTGATTGGATTATTTTAGATTATGTAAACGTTGTGGTGCATATATTTAAAACCGATAAACGTGCGTTTTACGGTGTAGAAGATTTGTGGGGAGATGCAGAAGTAAAATTATATCAATCTGCTTAATTCAGTTTTAAACAAAATCAACCTTTACAGGTTTCAATAAAGGATACCAGATTGGGTATCAAATACCAAAAATGAAAGAAATAAAACCCATAAAACCAAATAAACCAAGAAGTCCTAAAAAGCTTTTACCAGAAACTCCTAAATTCAATTTTTATTGGATATATGGAATTGTAATCGTAGGCATACTTACTGTAAATTTTATTTTAACATCCAATACTGCTAAAGAAACAACATATCAGAAATTTGAATCTGAAATGTTGCTTGCTGGCGATGTAGAAAAATTGCAAGCATATAAGCAAGGCGATTTATTTTATGTAGATGTTTTTATTAAAAAAGAAAGTTTGACCAAAGACAAATACAAAGAGCTAACTAAGAAAAATACATTTATCAACACTTCAGGTCCTCAATATGTATTTTCTCAAGGTTCATTAGAAAATCTGGAGAAAAAATTAGCTGAAGCACAAAAAGATGTAACAGCAGATAAAGTTCAGCTATCTTATATTTCAAAAGATAATTTCTTAAAAGATTTTCTATTCGCATGGATTTTACCACTCGGCGTTATTATGCTCATTTGGTTTTTTGTAATGAAGAGACTTTCTGGTGGATCTTCTGGTCCAGGAGGTCAGATTTTTAACATAGGAAAATCTAAGGCAACATTATTCGATAAGGAATCGCAAGTGAATATTACGTTCAATGATGTAGCTGGGCTTGAAGAAGCAAAATTGGAAGTAATGGAAATTGTTGATTTTTTAAAGAATCCTAAAAAATATACCAATCTGGGAGGTAAAATTCCAAAAGGTGCATTATTAGTTGGGTCGCCAGGAACTGGAAAAACACTGTTAGCAAAGGCTGTAGCTGGAGAAGCACAAGTTCCATTCTTTTCATTGTCAGGTTCTGATTTTGTTGAAATGTTTGTTGGAGTAGGTGCATCTAGAGTTCGAGATTTGTTTAAACAAGCACGAGAAAAAGCGCCTTGCATAATTTTCATCGACGAGATTGATGCAATTGGTAGAGCAAGGGGAAAAAACCAAATAATGGGTGGGAATGATGAACGAGAGAATACGTTAAATCAGTTATTGGTAGAAATGGATGGTTTTGGTACAGATTCAGGCGTTATTATTATTGCTGCGACTAACCGACCTGATGTATTAGATACTGCATTACTTAGACCAGGTCGTTTTGATCGTCAGATTTCAATTGATAAACCTGATTTAAATGGTAGAGAACAAATATTTAAAGTTCACTTAAAGCCTTTAAAGTTATCTACCGAAGTTGATCCTAAAAAATTATCCGCTCAAACTCCAGGTTTTGCAGGTGCAGAAATTGCGAATGTTTGTAACGAGGCTGCGTTAATTGCCGCCCGTCAGGATAAAGTTGCTGTGGATATGAAAGATTTCCAAGATGCAATAGATCGCGTAATTGGAGGATTAGAAAAGAAAAACAAAATCATACTTCCGGAAGAGAAAAAAATTGTTGCATACCACGAAGCAGGCCATGCTATTGCAGGTTGGTTTTTAGAACATGCAGATCCATTAGTAAAAGTATCTATTGTACCTAGAGGTGTTGCAGCATTAGGATATGCACAATATTTACCAAAAGAGCAGTTTTTATATACTACTGAGCAACTAATTGATGGAATGTGCTTAACCATGGGTGGGCGCGTAGCTGAAGATATTGTTTTCGGAAAAATATCAACCGGTGCGCAAAACGACTTAGAGCGAATTACTAAACTCTCGTATGCAATGGTAACTGTGTATGGTATGAACGAAAAAGTAGGAAATATTTCGTTTAATGATCAGCAAGGGGAATATAATTTTGGTAAACCCTATTCTGATAGAACAGCAGATTTAATTGATCAAGAAGTTAGAAATCTAATTACCACTGTTTACACTAAAACAAAAGAATTATTGATTGAGAAAAGGCCACAATTGGAACAAGTTGCAAAAGCCTTGCTTGAAAAAGAAATACTTTTCCAATCTGATTTAGAAGAAATGCTTGGAAAACGCCCATTTGATAACCGAACTGCTTATGATGAGTTTGTGAATGGAAGCGATGAGGAGCAATTGAGAAAAAAGAAGTTGGAAGAAGATAAAAAAGAACACGATAAATATTTTCCACTACCGGGCCTAAATGGTGAAGGAAGTATAGAAACAAACACCAATGGGGAAGTTCCTGATCCTTTGCTTGACGAACAAAAAGAGGCGTGATTATTCTTTTTTAAAAATTAATTCAGCTTCCGGATTGGCATACGATCCGGAAGTTTTTATTTAGCGAATTTTACATCCTATGAAATCGAGTACTCCGAAAGAAAAAATGCTTAAAAAAATAAGAAAAGCATTAATTGAGAAAAAGGAGATGCCTTTTCAAAAATACGAAGAAGGAGAAGTTTTTCCGGTTCTTACAGAGAATTTGGAATTAATTTTTGCTGAAGAATTTACAAAAGTAGCCGGACAGTTTATATTTTGTGAAGACGAAATTCAGTTTATCGAAAACATATTATCTCTTGCTGAACAAAAAAAGTGGAAACAAATATATTGTTGGGAGCCTGTGTTACAAGCTATTTTAGCAAAATATGATTATCCATATATTGGAAGTGAAACAGGATTTATAACTGCAGATGTAGGCATAACATTATGTGATGGTTTGGTTGCGAGAACCGGAAGTATTTTAATTCATTCGGCAACTCATGCGGGTAGAAGATTATCAATTTATCCAAATAATCACATCGTGCTGGCGTATACCTCTCAGATTTTTCCGGATATGAAACAAGCTTTGGCTGATTTGAGATCAAAATCTGGAGATAAAATACCATCATTATACACGGCTATTAGCGGTCCAAGCAGAACAGCTGATATCGAAAAAACATTAGTTTTGGGTGCACATGGGCCAAAAGAATTATTTTTATTTCTGATTGATGACAGAAATTAAGAGCAATTCGCGAACGCATATTTACTTCGCCTCTGATTTTCATCTTGGCGTACCAGATCATGCAAGTAGCCGCCAACGCGAAGATTTGATTGTAGCTTGGTTAAACAAGATAAAAAATGATGCGCTCGAATTGTATATTTTAGGAGATATTTTCGATTTCTGGTTTGAATATAAAACAGTAATTCCCAAAGGTTTTATTCGTTTGCAAGGTAAGTTGGCTGAATTTGCTGATGAAGGAATTCCAGTTCATTTTTTTCCTGGCAATCATGATTTGTGGATGTTCGATTATTTTGAGAAAGAGTTAAATGTATTTATACACCGCGAGCCCTTTAAAACTACGTTGGGTAATAAAAAATTCTATCTCGCACATGGCGATGGTCTTGGGCCGGGTGATGAATCTTACAAAATTTTAAAAAGAGTATTTGCTAATCCAGCTTGTAAATGGCTATTTGGCTTTCTACATCCAACCATAGGCATGGGGATTGCCAGTTTATGGTCTAAAAAAAGTAGAATTAGCAGTGGAAAAGATGAACGTTTTTTAGGGGAAGAAAATGAATGGCTTGCTATTTATTCAAAAGAAGTATTGCTAAAAGAACATTTCGACTATTTTATTTTTGGACACCGACATTTGCCTTTAACATTAAAAGTTGGAGAAAATAGTGAATACATAAATCTTGGCGAATGGATGAATTACCATACATACGTTGTGTTTGATGGCGAAAAGGCAGAATTGAAAACATTCGAAAAATGAAAAGTGCAATGAAACAAAAAATAACGCTATTTGTTACATTGATTCTATTTTCATTCTCGATTTATGCTCAAAAACCATCAACGTTAGAATTATCATTACCACAAAAAATAGCAGACGATGTTTCATTATTTACCACTGATATTTTTGGCAATGTGTTGTTTGTAAATAGCAAAAACGAATTAAAAAAAATAGATAGTAAACAAAAATTAGTCGGCGTATACTCCAGAAGAATAAATAGTACGTTGAAAATTGTGGATGTAAGTAACCCAATGAAAATAATGGTTTATTATCCAGATTTGTTAGAATTATCCGTGTTAGATAATTTTTTATCGCCACTATTTGAACTTTCTTTTCAGCAATATGCAGATGCTGGCCCTTTAAAATTAATTTGCCAGAGCACAGAAAATGGATTCTGGATTTATGATGAGTTGAACAGAAGCCTGAAAAATGTAAATGAAAATCTTGATTTAACACGTTCCAGTGGAGATTTATATCAGCTTCTTTCGTACCTACCAATCCCTACAAAAATTATTAGTTATAAAAATCAACAATATTTATATGATATAAAGAATGGAATATTAATGTTCGATGAATTTGGCACCTATATAAAAACAATACCCATTACAGGAGTTTCAGATTTTCAAGTAAGAGAAGATGAAATTTTATTTTCTAAAGAAAAAAGTTTGCTTTCGTATAATCCTTTAACATTTACTATTGATACACTTTACAATTTTTCGCCATTAGATTTGCAAAGTGTAAGGCGAGAAAACAACAATCTGTATGTATTAGCCGGAAAAGAGTTATTTTTGTATTCCATTATCGTTAAATAAACCAGATTTAGGTTTATTTTCATTTTACCATTAATTTCCATGATTGATAAATTAGAAGCCATAAGTCACCGATTTGAAGATGTAGAAAAGCAATTATCCGATCCTGCTGCCATGGCAGATATGAAAAGATTTGCCCAACTAAACCGTGACTATAAAGAGCTTGGCGCACTGGTTACTGAATTTAATCAGTACAAAAATGTGTTAAGTAATATTGAAACCAACCGCTCCATTCTTTCCACAGAAAAAGACGAAGATTTTAGAGAGATGGCAAAAGCTGAATTAGATGATTTGCTGGTTGCCAAGGATAAACTGGAAAATGATATTCGTATTTTATTGATTCCAAAAGATCCAGAAGATAGTAAAAATGCAATTTTAGAAATTCGCGCAGGTACCGGTGGCGATGAAGCAAGTTTATTTGCAGGCGATCTATATCGCATGTATTCAAGATATTGTGAAAGTAAAGGCTGGCGATTAGAATTAGTTGATGAAACTCAGGGAACGGCAGGTGGATTTAAAGAGATCATCCTAAATGTTTCTGGTAATGATGTGTATGGAACGTTGAAATACGAATCAGGAGTGCACAGGGTGCAAAGAGTGCCGGCCACCGAAACGCAAGGAAGAGTACATACCAGTGCAGCATCTGTTGCAGTTTTGCCAGAAGCAGATGAGTTTGATATCGATTTAAAAGTAAATGACATTCGTAAAGATTTGTTTTGCTCCTCAGGTCCTGGTGGACAATCAGTTAACACAACCTATTCGGCTGTAAGACTTACCCATATACCAACCGGTATTGTAGCTCAATGTCAAGATCAGAAGTCTCAGTTGAAGAATTACGATAAAGCATTAACTGTTTTACGTTCGCGTATTTACGAAATGGAATATGCAAAACACATGGACGAAATCGCTAAAAAGCGAAAAACGATGGTTTCAACTGGAGATCGTTCTGCAAAAATTAGAACCTACAATTATGCACAAAGCAGAGTTACTGATCATAGAATCGGTCTAACCTTGTACAATTTGCCAGCAATTATCGATGGCGATGTGCAAGGTATTATTGAGGCTTTGCAACTTGCTGAGAATGCGGAGAGGATGAAAGAAGGGAGTTTGACTTGATGTTATTATGCTTCAGATTTAAGTAAAAACTCTTTATAATAAACCATAACCCAATTATTTGATCTACAGGTAAAAGTAGATTTACCTGCGTTGTGATTAAGAAGTCTTTTCTCAAGATTTTCATTGAATCCTTTATAGAAAATATCATGATCAGCATTAAAAATGATATAAACGAAATACACCGTAAAACAAAAAAGGTCTCGTCGTTAAATTGACAAGACCTTTTTGCGGGCTGGACGGGACTCGAACCCGCGACCTCCGCCGTGACAGGGCGGCATTCTAACCAACTGAACTACCAACCCGTAATCGATATTCAATTTCCTTATTTAGTAAGGGATTGCAAATATAGGAACTTCATGTTAAAAACAAAGAGGAATTTTATTTTATCATCTTTTAAAACCTCATTGTCAATAAAGTTAAATTCAAAAATTTAACTTTTTTTGATTAACTATTAAGGGTTTCTTTTTACTTTCTACTTTGGTTTTGATGTTTGTATGTTTCTCAACTATTCGTTCACCTTCAGTTTTCACATTCGTTCTTTTTCTAAATCCCCATACAATATCACTTGCTATTTTTCGCGTTTTTTCTATGTCTACAATTGGTTCAGGATAATCTTTTCCGATTTCGCAGTGATATATTTTTTGTTCAATACTACTCAATTTCCAAGGTTCGTGAATCAAATTAGCTGGTATTTCGGCAAGCTCTGGAATCCATTGTTTTATAAATAATCCTTCTGAGTCATGATCTTGAGAATTCTTAACCGGATTGTAAATTCGAATGGTATTTACTCCTGTTACGCCAGCTTGCATTTGTATTTGAGGATAATGAATACCAGGTTCGTAATCTAAAAATTGACGGGCTAACCAGAAGCTCATTTCTCGCCAATCCTGCCAAAGATTGAATGTGAAGAAAGAAACAATCATGGCGCGCATTCTAAAATTAATATATCCTGTTTTTACCAAGCATCTCATACATGCATCAACTAAAGGAACTCCCGTTTTACCTTCTTTCCAAGCAAGGATAAATTTCTCATTTTTTGGTTTTATTAATTCGTTGTATCCAACATTTATGTTTTCAAATTCCATGCGGCATTCATCTTCAAATTTTTGCATAAAATGGCAATGCCAATGAAGCCTTGAAGTGAAATTTGATAATGCTCTTTTATTGGTTGAGTCTGCATAATGTTGCAAAGTAAATTGATAAACCATTCGCATACTTATGTTTCCATAAGCCAGATATGGAGAAAGTCTGCTGCAACTTTTTCTGCTAAGTAATGGTTTGGAAATATTTTTACTATAATTTACATGTCTCTCTTTTGCAAAGGTTTCCATATAACGCCATGCTAACGTTTCGCCTCCTTGTTGAAAATTTTTATTAGAAGTTGTTATTTCTTCAGGTAGTGAATTTCCTTTTAGTTGCTGGTAAAAAATATCATCCAGTTTTAAAATGTTCCAGCTATCTTCTTTTACAAAAGATGGAAATGTTTTCATTTTTTGTTCCCATCGTTGTTGCCAGTTTTTTCTAGATTTTATTTTCCGAATCACGCCATGTAACTGAAATTCCTTCCAATTAATAAAATGATTAGCGCAAAAAGTTTTTACAGAAACATCCCGATCAAACGTAAGTTTATTGCCTATTTCCTGATGAGAAAATATAGTTTGGATTTGATATTTATTAGCTAATTGAGCGAATACGTTTAAAACTTCATGATGAAAAACATGAATTTTAGCATTTAAATCAGCAAGTTTTGCCTGCATATTCTGTATGGATTCATAAACAAAACGCCAATGCCTCGCATCGCTATCGGGATACGTAATAACAGAGGGTTCGAAAAAATAAACAAATAGAACAGGGATTGAATCTTGTTGAGCGTAAAATAAAGGTTCATGATCTGTAAATCGTAAATCACGTTTAAACCAAACAATATTGATCTTTTGCTTTCTTGCTATTTCAGAATTTTGAATGGTCAATGGATTTACTTTTTTAAGTTACGATTAAACATAAATTTTAAATAATAAACAAGGGAAACACCAAAATGTATGAAAAAAATAAACCTTTTTTGAAGCCAATCATAATTTAAATAAGCACTATTTTTGATATGATTTTATAAAATTTAAGAAAAACTGTAAATAAATAAATCTAGGCAGTAGTAATTAATCTCTTTTAATAATCAATTAACATGGATCAGAAAATAATAAACCTTTACGACGAATACACTCATAAACCATTAAGCCGAAAAGAATTCATAAAACGGCTTTCTATTTTGGTTGGTGGCACTGCTGCAGCATTATCACTTTTGCCCATGCTTGAGTCGAATTACGCAAAAGCAAATGCGATAGGAATTAAAGATGATTTATTTACTGAACGAGTAAAATACAAAGGTGATAATTGCGAAATGCAGGCCTATATTGCCAGACCAAAACAGGAAGGAGTTTATTCAACTGTAATTGTAATACACGAAAACAGGGGACTGAATGCACATATAGAAGATGTTGCAAGGCGGGTAGCTAAAGCTGGTTATCTTGCCATTGCTCCAAATGCACTTTCAGTTTTACCAAAATTGCCAGCAACAGAGGATGAAGCTAGAGCTGAATTTAGTAAAATGGATCCAAAACAGTCGCTCAATAATTTTAGTAATGCATTTGATTATGCTGCCACTCGAAATGATTGCAACGGAAAATTTGCTTGTGTAGGTTTTTGTTGGGGTGGTGCCATAGCCAATAATCTCGCAGTTCATGTTTCTAACTTAAAAGCAGCAGTTTCTTTTTATGGTTTGCAACCTAAATCTGACGAGGTTTCAAAAATTAAAGTTGCTGTGCAATTGCATTATGCAAGCCTTGACGAACGAATAAACGCCGGAATTGCATCTTATGAAGAGGCTTTAAAAAGCAATAATGTTGAATACGAAATGTACGTTTACGAAGGTGTTAACCATGCATTTCATAACGATACTGCTGGACCGAGATATAATGAAGAAGCAGCAAAATTAGCTTGGGGCAGGACCTTGGAGTTTTTTGGAAAGAAATTGGGTTGACGATTAAAAAAATAATATTATTTAAAACGTTGTGCGTTTTGATTTTAATTTTAACAAATTTAATAGTTAAAAAACAACATGTTAAATTTAATATTGGTCTCGTCATTTCTGACGAGACGAAAAACGGGCTGGGCTATCGGCTATATTTAAATTCTGAGTAAAACGAAGAATCTAAATTTAATTGTTTTTTAAAGGATCTCGTCAGAAATGACGAGACCGCTACTATCCTTAAGCCTAAGCGCTCCGAAGTTAAATTGTTGTTTATTTAATTAAACCATTACAACGGATTTAGTTATTTTTCAGAATTATCCAGCCATACCCCATCCCTGCTACAATTGCAATTCCAAAACTGAGTAAGGTTCCTATCAGAATGTATTCGGTTAGTTTGCGGTCTTTAGCCTCTTTTAAATCGCCAAAACGGAATACAGATTTTGCTGCCAATAAAAATCCTACAGCTTCCCAATGGTTGGAAATCACAAAAATAAATACGAGCAAACGCTCAAATATTCCAATAAATTTACCTGCATCTTCTAATGATTCTTTCTCTGTTGATTCGGTATGCGGAGTCCATTTAGAAATAAATACTTTGATGAAATGTGAAACTGGAACCGTTAGAAAAATTAATAAAGTAATTAATAAAAGATCAATATTTGCCAATAGTTTAGGATTGATTACCGAATAACCTAGGTAAAAACTATAAACAAAATAGATTGAAAGTGCATGAGCGAGTTGGTCGGCGAAGAAATACATTCGACGGGTTTTATGGCTTTGCACGTATAGTTTTATGGTGTCTATTAGGCCGTGAATGATCGCAAGCATATAAGCCCAAGTGAGAAAATTCCAATCCCAAACTAAAACCATAATGAGTGCACCATGTAATAAAATATGCAGATAAAGCTGATAGGCTTTTAGTTTCTTACGTTCTTTTGCTTCTACCCAAGAGTTTGGCTGTAGCAAAAAATCGCCTATTAAGTGTGCAAGAAATAGTTTTATGAGCAAAATCATTTGAGACCATTAATTTTATGTTTAAACATGGCTATTAATTCGCTTATTTCTTCGAACCGCGATCTTTTTAACCTCGAACTTACGGCATTTTGCTTGATTCCTAATGTTTCTCCGAGCTCTTGTTGCAATTTATCTGGATTGGTAAGTGCAGCATAAATAGTTTCGCAATCGTTTGCTGTCCAGTGGTTCATGGTTATTAATGCCAGTTTTAGGTATAAATTTATTTCCTTATCAAACTGTTCATCGGCACTTCTGATAGCCAGATTTATTTTATTTTTCTTTAGTTCTTCTACTAATTCTCCAGAAAAGACAAAGGCTGTACCATTGGATTCGGTTACTTTTTTAGCCGAATAGGTTTTATCTCCAATTCCTATGGCTAATCGGGTATCCAATCCTTTGATTAATTTTATTTTTACTTTTAGTTGTATGGCAAAAGCGATTGCAGTTTCAGGTTCTTTTATTTCGATCTGAAAGCTATCGCCGCGATATATTTCCCAGGTTGCCGGCGTGGTTCCTAAGATGTTTAATTCTTTTTTTAATGTGTTAAGCCATATTTTAGGTTCTACCTTCCTTGAGTTTATAATATCGCCTGTAAGTACACTAATCATTGATTTTGGATTGAATAATCAAATATATCACATAAATCCGTGATATTTAAGATTATCACGTAAATCCGTGATATTTGGGATTATCACGTAAATCCGTGATATTTGGGATTATCACGTAAATCTGTGATATTTGAGATTATCACGTAAATCCGTGATATATTGTATTTTAACTACTTTATTTATTTCGTGAAGTTTGAACGATTAGCGAAAATATATGCGATTGGAGGTTGTTTGATCTGTTTGAATAGGTATAACGTAACAGAAAATTAGATAACGTACGCTTTTTACTAACATATTTCTGAGAAGAATAATTAACACCAAGACCGATATTAAACCGTTGAAAGTCAGATAGATCATAATCAGATGTGTAAAATTCTTCCATGCTTGAATGTGCTTGGAAACCCTTAAAATAACGAGAACCTTGCTGAGAATATATTCTGAATGCTGGCAAAAGAGTTAAAGAGGGTTTTAATTTTATTGCTGTTTCATGCTCAACAGAAATTGCTTGTATTCCAAAATTGTCAGTGTATCCATTGATGGTGTTTTTAAGAATAAATCTGCCACCAACAAACGTGTTTAGTTTAATAGCAGCGGCGGTTTTGAAACGAGTATTAGGTAGATTTTCAACTCTTAAGGAACCATCGGAAAAGTAAACTCGGTGAAATGGAGTTGCGAGTAAACCTTGCTGGAAAGTAAATTCAGGAAAAAAGCCAAGTGTATTTCGTTTATTTAATAGTTGAGTAAATCCTAATTTTATTATATAAGAATTACGTTTATAGCCCTCATACCAATCTTTGTAACGCAATTCGCTCGGATATATTAATTTCACCGGACGATAATATCCCGGATTTCCTCTACCCCAACGCAAATCATCTTGCAAAATCTGAACACGTGCAGAAAATGAACGCATATTCGCTTTATCTTTTTTTGTAAATCCAATATTGCCGGAAAGAGATAAGTAGTCACTTTCTCCTGATAATCCCAAACCACCATTCAAACTAAGATTTTTGCTTTTAATATCCTTAGAATAATCTCCATTGATGTAAAACCTACGATCGACACTCGAAGCAGAAGAAACTACATAATCAATATTATCAGTTGAGGCCGAAGAAATAACATCAATTCCCAGATTTACTGAAAGAGTGCTATTGCCATATGTATTTTTTTGTGTAATACTCGGTCCAAAAACAGTCAATTTTTCAGTTCCAATGCCACCAGTTACTGCGGAGTTATTTCCGTTTTGCTGATAGTGATTATATACTAACTCAATTTCAGATTTACTAAGCTTATTTTTTGTTGTATCATTTAGTGTTTGTGCGCTGGCAAACAATTGAGAGAATGCAAAACTTGCAAGAATTAGATATTTCTTTTTCGTACAAAAGCTTAGTTGCAACCACAGCCACCGCTGCTTTTTTTAGTCCCGGCAGGTATTGCACCTTCTCGAATGGAGTGTACATAGTTTTCAAAATTTTTACCTGCATCCATATCCATTTGCATTTGCGGATCGTTTACATATACACGCTCGTATGGCTTTAAATTTATGCAGGAATACATGCTCAACATAACCAAAACAATGAAAATCCTAAGTAGATAACGTTTCATAATTGAGTTTTTCTGAAAAATGAATTTTATTACTACCATCTATAATAATACAATGAGTATCGGGAAGTTGATTGGCAAAGATAAGACCTTCTTTTACTCCCATTACATAAATTGCTGTTGCCAAAGCATCTGAAAGTTCGGCACCTGGAGAAAATACGGAAACACTTTTAATACCCGTAACTGGTAGGCCAGTAAATGGATTAATAGTATGAGAATAGCGAATGTTATTATGAATAAAATATTGTTCATAATCACCAGAGGTAGCAACAGAAGCATTTTGCACCGGAACATATAAAATAATTTTATGTTGATTATCTGGATGTGCTATTCCAATTTTCCATTCAGAACCATTAGGTCGGGAACCAAAAGCATTTAGGTCGCCACTTGCATTAATAAATCCTGATTCAACGCCTTCTTTCATCCATAATTTTTTTACCTGATCTGATGCATAACCTTTACCAATGGCGGAAAAGCTAATTTTCATTTCTTTCGTTTTAAAAAATATAGAATTTGTAATAGAATTCAGTTCAATTTTCTGAAACCCAATACTTGCTAATGTATCTTGAATTAGTAGCGAATCAGGCAATTGGAAATCTATATTTTTGAAAGAGTATATTTTTTTAAGCGGGCTTACGCTGATATCAAAACAACCACGTGTTAAGATCGAAATACGTTGACTTCTATTTATGAGTTCAAACACTCCTGATCAATTTGCAATGGAGCAAGTGATGCTTTATTATTTATTACACTCGTTTGAGAATCAGGTAAAAATTCAGAAAGTAAATTTTCAATTCGCTTAATTTCTTGCACACCAAGTTGCAGAAGTTCGTCTGCATCCGATTTATTTTGATTTACCACCCGCAATTCAAATGCTGAACCCATAAGTTTGCATTGTAGTGAAAAACTTTTCATTTCAATTGCCCAGTTGTAGCTTTTATCTGGTTCAGCATTTCTAAAACCGTTTGGTTTGAAAATGAAATTTTTTGATAAACTGAATTAGTTTAATTTAATAAAACAATGGTTGGAAAACTACCTTCGAAATTGTATTAGTCAGCAGTTTCTTTATTATAAAGCTGAATAGATTCAGGTAGTTTTTTACGTTGTGGAAAATCTATTCGTTCTATTTCGATTGAACTTATTTTCATCTCGTGAATAAAATTACTGTCGCTTAACATTGTTTTTTCCAGCCTTCGGCAATTTGCACACCAATCCGATCCTTCAAAAACAATTAATTTATAGTTCAATTTCTCCGTAGTTTGAAAAGCGAAAGAAAAACTGATGAGTTAGAAGGTAAGAAAGGTTTTGGCAAAAAGTATCATTGATGAAAAGTAAATCAAATGGAAATAGCAAAAACTAAACAGCTGTAAAATAGATCTGTTTGCTTATTATTTTGTCCAAATATATTTCAATAATTTGCGATTAAAAAAGAAATCTAATTCTTAAAAACATAAATTTAACGATCTAAAACAAATAATATGTTCCTTTCAAATTTTATCACTCTCCTATTATTTATGCTTTCCATATCTACAAAAAATCCAGATTTTTCAACATATCCAGTCTATAAAGGCAAAGATTTGGGGCTTTCTTATGTCGGAAATACTCCACAAATCAGAGTTTATGCACCAGTTGCAGAAGAAGTGCAATTGAGTGTTTACCAATTAGGTACGGGTGGAAATAAAAGCAAGGAAATTGCGATGGAAAAAAGTTCAGAAGGTACTTGGGTTAGTGTTGGAGATGAAAATTGGCTGGGTAAATTTTATACCGTAAAAGTTAAAATAGCTGGAAATTGGAATGATGAAGTTTGTGATATATATGCTAAAATGGTTGGAATAAACGGACAGCGAGCTTTTATTGGAAAACTAAATTCAACCGATCCCTTGGGTTGGGAAAAAGATCGTTCTCCGGCATTAAATAACATTAATGAAAGCATTATTTATGAAATGAATGTTCGTGATTTTTCTATTTCAAAGAATTCAGGAATGAAAAACAAAGGGAAGTTTTTGGCTTTTACCGAAAATGAAACCAAAAATTCTAAGTCTGAAAATACAGGAGTTGCTCATTTAAACGAAATGGGTGTAACACATATTCACCTGTTGCCTTTTTTCGATTTCCGATCTATTGATGAACATAATTCTGCCAATGCTTACAACTGGGGATATGATCCGTTGAATTATAATGTTCCGGAAGGTTCGTTTTCGACAGACGCTAATAATCCAGAATCGAGAATAAAAGAACTCAAGCAATTAGTACAAAATCTGCACAAAAATAAGTTAAGAGTGGTAATGGATGTGGTTTACAATCATACCGGATTAACCGAAAAATCAAATTTCAACCAATTAGTTCCGGGATATTATTACAGACAATGGGAAGATGGAAAATTTAGTGATGCGGCAGCCTGCGGAAACGAAACTGCATCAGAGCAACCGATGATGCAAAAATTTATGATAGAATCCTTGGTGTTTTGGTTAAAGGAATACCATTTGGATGGTTTCCGTTTTGATTTAATGGCGATTCATGACATTAAAACTATGAATAAAATAAGCGATACGCTACATAAATTAAAGCCAGATATTTTATTGTATGGCGAAGGATGGACTGCAAAAGATAGCCCACTTGCTGCTAACAAACGCGCTTTGAAAGCCAATACTTCTCAGTTAAAAAATATTGCAGTTTTTAGTGACGAATTTAGAGATGGAATAAAAGGTAAATGGAATAAACATGAAGAAAAAGGCTTTGTAAGTGGAAATTATGCAGCCGCCGAAAGTGTAAAATTTGGTATTGTAGGTGGTGTTAATCATAGTCAAATTGATTATTCCAATGTAAATTACTCAAAAGATGCCTGGGCAAATTCGCCTTCACAATTTATAGGTTATGTGTCTTGTCATGATGATTTGACCTTGTTTGATAAAATTAATTTGGCAAATGTTGGAGTTTCAGAATTTGATCGCTTAAAAATGAATCGTTTGGCTAATACCATTGTTCTTACTTCTCAAGGCATTCCCTTTTTGCACGGTGGTGTAGAGTTTCTAACCACAAAAAATGGAAATTCTAATTCGTATAATGCAGGTGATAATGTAAACCAGTTTGACTGGGAACGAAAAACGCAAAATGCCGATGAAGTTAATTATTATAAAAATCTAATAAAACTTAGGAAAAACCACCCAGCTTTACGAATGACAACCCGCGAAATGATTGAAAGTAACTTACAATTTATACCTGATTTGGATTCTGGATTAATTGCTTATAAAATCATCAATAATGCGAATAAAGATGTTTTTAACGAAATTTTAGTTTGTTTTAATGGTTCAGCAACTCAAAAAACAATTAAATCAGAAAATAAAATTTACACTCAAATATTAAATGAAAAAGAAATTAACGAAAAGGGAATTAAAAAAGTAAAGGGAAATTCCATTTTAATTCCTGCTTTTTCTGCTGCAATTTTTTATCGGGAATAGTTAAACAACTTTCCAAAGAGAGTTTAAATAAAAATCTTCATCATCTATAAAATTGCGTTCAATTTCGAAACCTGCTTTTTGGGCCAGTTCATAAACTTTTTCCAAATTAAATTTTTGAGAAACTTCGGTTTGTATCGCTTCCCATTTTTCAAAATCTATGCTTCTATCCAACGCTGAAAAATGTACGGTTTGCTTTTTGTTACTCACCAAAAAACTTTTCATTTCGCCAGTTTGTGGATTATAAACTGGATAATGTTCGAACGTATTTAAATCAAAATCAGCATCAAATTCTTCATTAATTCGTTTTAATAAATTTAAATTAAATTTTTTGGTCACTCCTTCAGAATCGTTGTATGCTGCCATTATTTTTTGTGGTTTTTTCATCAAATCAAAACCAATTAATAGCCGATCGTTTTTAGTTAAAGATGCGTGTAGTTTCTTTAAAAAAATAAGGGAATCTAATTCTTTGAAATTACCAATATTTGAACCTAAAAACATGACGAGTTTAGTATTTTCTAAATCTTTTTGTAAAAGTTTTAATGCTTCAAAATACTCTCCCTCAACTGGTTTGATTATTAAATTTGGGTAAAGAATAGAAATATCGTCAGACAATTTTTTTATTGCATTTTCTGAAATATCAATTGGTACATAGGTAAAATTTAGCTTGTTTTTTATAAAATCTGTAAGCAGTAATTTGGTTTTGTAGCCATCACCAGCGCCAAATTCTATCAACTGAATTTCAGAATTTAAAGCCAACAAAAGTGTAGTAAGTGCCCTTGCATTTTTTTCTAAAATCCGATATTCAGCTCTTGTCAAATAATATTCGTCCAACTGCATTATTTGCTGAAATAAACGATCTCCCGTTTCATCATAAAAATATTTGGAAGAAAGGGTTTTCGGATTTGAAGATAAACCTTCCAACAAATCTTTAGAGAAAACCACATCTAGCTCTTTAATTAAGTCTTTCTGTTTCATTCAATTGTTTTTGTAAGTCTGATTCCGGTAAACTGCCATCGTTTATCTGTTTGAAAAAAATTTCGATAGCTTGAGCGTATGTGCGAAAAAGAAGTGGCACAACTGCCACCACGCAAAACCATTTGGTTAACCATAAATTTTCCATTATACTCACCAATTGCCCCTTCTGCTTGACTATAATAAGGATATGCTAAATATGCGCTGTTCGTCCATTCCCATACATCACCATAAAATTGAAAGTTGCCAGGTTCTGCAACTTTGGGATGAAATAAACCGCTTTCAATCAAATTTGCATGTTTCGGAATTTCAGGTGAATAAAGTTTGCATGCTGTTTCCCATTCAAATTCAGTGGCTAATCTGCAATTGCTCCACCTTGCAAAAGCATCGGCTTCAAAAAAACTAACATGCACAACGGGTTCATTTAAATTTATAGCTTGCAAACCATTTAATGTGTAGGAATACCAATCTTCATTTATTAGTTGCCAATAAAGTGGCGCTGATATTTTTTCAGATTTAACCCATTCCCAACCTTCCGATAACCAGTATTTAAAATTTTTGTAGCCTCCGCTATTAATAAATTCCAAAAATTCTTTGTTGGTAACTAAACGATCAGCAATCTGGAAAGCATGCAAATAAGTTTTGTGAATCCCTTTTTCATTATCAAAACAAAAATTGTTTCTATTATGCCCTATTGAATAAATACCTTCTTTTACAGTTATCCAACCTTGTTTTTCAACATTTTTTGTTTCTTTTAAATCAGTTGTTTGGTAAAGCGGTAATATCGGATTATTACCAAGTATGTATTTAATATCTGTTAATAATAATTCCTGATGTTGTTGTTCATGGTTTAGCCCCAATTTAAAAATCTCCATTATTTCCTTATTTTCTGGATCTACTTCATTCAAAAATTTAATCATTTGTTTGTCAACATATTCCCGGTATGCATACACACCTGCCGTAGTTGGTCGGGTAATGTTTCCACGATCAGTGCGTATGGTTCGGGCTCCAATACTTTCGTAGTAACTATTGAAAAAATAGGCATATTCCGGATTGAAAACTTTATAATTTTTTTGGTATTTGGAAAGAAGAAAATGTTCAAAGAACCAAGAAAGATGACCTAAATGCCATTTTGGAGGACTAACATCTGGCATTGGTTGCACCACGTAATCTTCAATTTCCAAAGGTTTGCAAATGGTAGTGCTTAAATTTCGTATTTCTTGATACTGAATTGCCAGATTTTCTTGTACAAGCATGTGATTGTTTTTGGTAAATAATTTAAAAAATTACAAATTTTATTCCTCAATTGTAAGAATGATTACTTTTGTAATGAGCTAATACAAAACTTTTAGTTCTAAAATAAGTTTTTGGTTTTGTATGAAAGATTTAATAGTAGAAAAATCGGGATATCAGGGATCATCAGCATTGTCGCCAATACCGATGACAGTAAGCTCGCCACCGATAAAAGCAATTGATAAAGGTAAAATACGCACAATAGCTGTTGAATCAATGCATTTACAAGCTAATCAGCAAGTAGATATGTTGAGAAAACAAGCCGAACTAATTGTACAACAAGTAGCAGAAATTGAAGAAAGAGTAAAAATATCTGAAATGATTTATTCTGCCGATATGACTTTTGTTCCGGTTATTAACTCCATTTATCATTTATATGAACGAAAAAACGGTCGGGTCTTGAGTTTAATTTCGCCAAAAGAATGGGGAAAGAAAATTCCGTTCGAAGCATTTGTTGCAACTATACGATTATTAGCAGACCATACATGGGATGTAATTGAAAAAGGTAAGAAAGTTTAGCAATTATTCTTTTATCTGAGTTTCTAACCAACCCATTAAATCAGCATGTTGGTAGGTAAATGATAAAACATCACTTACTTTTTCCCCATTTATTAGTTTAAAACTCACTTTTTCACTCTTGAAATCAGGCTTTTCTAAGCCAGCTAAGGTTGCTGCTTTGGAATAAAATTCCATTTTAATAGAGTGATTTGGGGAACAGGCATTAAAAACCTCATTCCATTTCTGCTGGATTATTAGTTGATATAAAATTTGACAAACATCTTCGCCCGTAACTAAATTAACCGGAGCAAGTCCGTTTGCAATATTTTTTCTTCCTGCAAAAAATTTTCCTGGGTAACGGCTTTTTCCAATTAAGCCCGCCGGGCGAATTATGCAAAATTTATTTTTTGATTGATTTAATAAAACGTCCTCAGCCTGAATGATCGAAACGGAATTAGAAGAAAACCCCATCCTTTTGCTATTTTCAAATTTCTCCTCATTATCATCTGCATAAACAGAGGTAGAACTAATCAAAATTACTTTTACTTCAGATTTTAACATATTTACCACATCAGCAATTGCTTCGTGGTAGCGATATTTATGGCTAAACGATGATGGAGTTAATGAAATAATCAGGATATCAGTTTCAAAAAATAACGGAATTTCTTGTATCGATTCTTTGTTTTTTAAAACAAGCAATTGAGATTTAATACCTTTTTTTCTAAGTTCTTCTGTTCCTAACTCAGCGGTTCGACTTCCGGTAACATCATAGCCGTTAGAAATAAGCAGTTCAGCTATTTGCATTCCCAACCAACCACAACCCAAAATGCTTATTTTCTTCATTTTAAAAATTATTTAGCAAAGATGAGAAAGTGTAGGAATTTGCTGGCACTCAAATTGATTTTATTAGATTAAAAAATATAAAAATCATGAAAACTAAAAACAACATTTACCTATTAATAATTGCAAGCGCTGTAATCGTTAGCAGTTTTAGTCAATGCAAATCATTAAATAATCGTCAAAAGGGAACCGTAATAGGAGCTGGTGCTGGCGGAACAATCGGCGCGGTAATCGGAAAGCAAAGTGGAAATACTGCCTTAGGTGCAATCATCGGTGGAGCTATAGGAGGTACTGCAGGCGCATTAGTGGGCAATTATATGGACAAACAAGCAGCTGAACTTCAAAGAGATTTGAAGGGTGCAACCGTAACCAGAGTTGGCGAAGGAATTAAAATAACCTTTGATTCAGGAATTCTTTTTGATGTAAATCAATCTAATTTAAAGCCTGCTGCACAAACTAATATAACTAATTTAGCTACCGTATTAAAGAAATACAACGATACAGAAATATTGATTGAAGGGCATACAGATGCTTCTGGATCGGATGAGTTGAATCAAAATTTATCGGTAATGAGAGCAAAATCAGTAAAAAGTTATGCTTCTAATTTAGGAGTTGCTGGCTCTAGAATGAATGATGTTGGATATGGTGAAACACAACCAATTGATGATAATACAACAACTTCTGGCGCGGCCAACAACCGAAGAGTAGAAATTGCTATAATGGCGAACGATAAATTGAAAAGAGCAGCGAAAAAAGGTCAGATCGGAAATTAAAACTCCCCTTCCAACATATATGAATAAATCCTGGCCGAAAGCCGGGATTTTTTTATTGAAAATAAATCAAAACTCTTTTTAAATCAATCCTCATATAATCCGTTTATTTTATAATTCTGAATAAAGTGAATTGACTCATGAATATCATCCATTAATACCCGATCGCTTTCTACAAATGGCACTTTTGAAGTATAATCTTTTAATAAATTTTCTAATTCGATTCCAGTTTTAAGTGGCTTTCTAAATACAATCGCTTGCGAAGCGGTAAAAAGTTCAATCGCAAGTATTTTTTCGAGATTTTGAACAACTCGTAAACATTTGCTTGCAGCATTGGCACCCATACTTACATGATCTTCTTGCCCATTTGATGATACAATCGAGTCAACACTTGCAGGTGTACAAAGTTGTTTGTTTTCACTGGCAACGGATGCAGCTGTATATTGTGGAATCATTAATCCGGAATTAAGCCCAGGATTTGACACCAGAAAACTAGGTAAACCACGCTGGCCCGAAATTAATTGAAATGTTCTTCGTTCTGCAATACTGCCTAATTCCGCCAAAGCAATAGCCAGAAAATCAAAAGCTAATGCTAATGGTTGACCATGAAAATTACCACCACTTACAATTAAATCATCATCCGGAAAAATAGTAGGATTGTCTGTAACTGAGTTTATTTCGATGGTAAATGTGTTAATGGCAAACTCGATTACATCTTTGCTAGCTCCGTGTACTTGGGGTATACATCTAAAAGAATAAGGATCTTGAACTTGTGATTTTAAAGTTTTGCTTATTTCGCTTTCCGAAAGTAAGTCGAAAATTATTTTAGCGGTATCTGCTTGTCCCTTATGATTTCTAATTTGATGCAAAGAAGCAATAAAGGGATCGATTCTACAATGAAATGCATCTAACGAAATAGCAGAAATGTAATCAGCAAACCTAGAAAGATGAAGACTTTTAGAAAGAATATATATACCATAAGCACTCATAAACTGAGTTCCATTTAATAAAGCTAAGCCTTCTTTTGATTTTAATGTAATCGGATTCCAACCTAAATGAGTATTTATTTCAGCCGATTTTTTCTTTTCGTTATTATAATTTACCCAACCTTCGCCAATTAATGGTAGTGATAAATGAGCCAAAGGAGCTAAATCGCCAGAGGCACCTAACGAACCTTGATTGTACACTACTGGTAAAACATTTTCATTATAAAAATCTATTAAACGCTGAACTGTAGCTAGTTGAACTCCTGAAAATCCATATGAAAGTGATTGGATTTTTAACAAAAGCATAATTTTCACAATCTCTTTTGGTACTTCTTCTCCAACTCCACACGCATGAGATCTTACCAGATTGAGTTGAAGTTTTTCAATGTCCTGGTTTTGAATGGGTAAATGCTGCAAAAATCCAAATCCTGTATTAATTCCATAAATAGGTTCAGTAGATGTTGAAATTTTTTGCTCGAGATACGTTCGGCATGTTAAAATTTTTTCAATGGCAGATTCCGACAATACGAGTTTTAAACCTTGATTAATAATTTCATTTACTTGAAGAATGCTGATCGGTGAATCGGAAATTAAAAACTGCATGAATTGGTAGAATGATTATGAAAGAAAAGTAAGTAAATCGGAAAGAGGCAAAATTTGTTGTTCGCCACTACTCATTGTTTTTAAGGTTGCTGAGTTTTGTTTTTGCTCTTCGTCGCCAGCAAATATGACATAAGAAATTGCATTATCATCTGCATATATCATTTGCTTTTGAACTTTGGCCTTATTTGGATAAATTTCTGATGGAATATCTTTATCCCGCAGTAGTTTTAGAATCTTTATTCCATAATCCTGTGATTCATTTCCGAAATTGATAATGAGTACCTCAGTGCCACCTTTTACGGCTTCAGCAAACAAATTTAACTCATCCATTACATCGTAAATCCGATCTGCACCAAAAGAAATTCCAACTCCGCTGATGTTTTTCAAACCAAACATTCCTGTTAAATCATCATAGCGACCACCGCCTCCAATGCTACCCATCCTCACTTCATTGCTTTTCACTTCGAAAATTGCTCCTGTATAGTAATTTAATCCTCTTGCTAAGCTTAGATCCAATTCTAGCGAAACCAATTCATTTTCTGGTTTTAGTTTTTCAACCAAGTCAAATACGGTTTTCAATTCTGCAATACCCTTCAAACCTGTTTCTGAATTGGAAAGAATTATTGATAATTCTGATAATTTGGCCGCATTGGTTCCTTTTAATTCCAATACCGGAATTAACGTTTCTATTTCTTTTGAAGAAAATCCGTTTTCCAACAATTCTTTACTAACTCCTTCAATACCAATTTTATCCATTTTATCAATGGCAACAGTCATATCTATAATTAATTCCGGACGGTTTAATAAATCAGCAATTCCCGCAAGTATTTTACGGTTATTAATTTTTATGGTAAAATCTTTTAAACCCAAATTTTTCAACGCTTCATGATAAATCATTACAAATTCAGCTTCATTCAACAATGAATCAGAACCAACAACATCAGCATCGCATTGATAAAATTCGCGATATCTGCCACGTTGAGGACGATCTGCTCGCCAAACCGGTTGAATTTGATATCGTTTAAAAGGAAATGAAATATCATTTTGATGGGAGACTACATATCTTGCAAAAGGAACTGTAAGATCATATCTAAGTGCTTTTTCGGCAATTTCTGAACTTAATTTCGCTGAATTTTTTTCATGTAGCATTTCATCATTCACATCAGCTAAATAATCGCCTGAATTAAGAATTTTGAAAATAAGTTTATCGCCCTCATCGCCATATTTTCCGGTAAGGGTTGATAGGTTTTCCATCGACGGGGTTTCTATCTGTCGATAGCCATATTTTTTAAAAACTGCTCGAATGGTATCGAAAATGAAATTTCTTCGATCCATTTGCAGTGGAGAGAAATCTCGTGTGCCCTTTGGTAAACTTGGTTTTATAATCGCCATTTGCCAAAAGTACTATTTCGCAACTAATTTTGTGGTTGATGAAAAGCTACAAAATGTTCACAAGCTTGATAAATTAAATCATAAACAGGAGAAAAAAGCGAATCGTCCCAATATGGATCCGGTACAGTCTCGTTTTTACCTTTATTTACATAATTCAGTAGCAGTTCTACTTTTTGTTTTTCGGTTTCATTGCTGGCCAATCGTATCACATTTGCATAATTTTCTGAATCCATAACCAGAATATAATCGAATGTTTTAAAATCCTTTGTGCTGAATTGTCGTCCTCGTAATGTAGAAATATCAATTCCATTTTTGCCTGCTACAGCAATTGAACGTTTATCTGGCGCATGCCCAACATGCCAATCTCCAGTTCCGGCAGAGTCAACTGTCCAGTTTAATTGATGGTCAGTAATTATCTTTCTTAAAATACCTTCGGCTAGAGGTGAACGGCAAATATTGCCGAGGCATACCATTAAAATTTTCATTGAGGTGAAATTATTATTTATTTAAGATTAATTTTTAATTATGTTTTTATAGTAAATAAATTAATTTAATAGTTCATAATTTTTTTATTTCACTCTATAATTATTTTTAATAATAAAGTTAAATTTTTCAAATAAAGTTTTATTTATTTAAATCCTCTTTTAAAATAAATTCCTTATCGATTTTATTTTTTGTGTGGGCTTTCCCCCAAAAAAAATTGGGGGTCGGGCTTTCAGCTTTATCTTTTTTGCGGAAGATTTAGCGAAAAATTACAAACCTGGTAGAGCAAAAAAGGATATCGCTTCAATCCCTAAGCTTTCCTAACCTCGATCTTAGCTTTTATAGTTAAATTAAATAGAAAAACAATATTTGATATAATTGAATTCCACCAATTACTTGAAATGGATTACATTTTTACTTCTACCAAATAAAGATATTACTAAAACCAAAGTTAAAAAACTTCGCTCGCTATCTGTCGAGTTGGCTCGGCTACACCCATGGTATAGTAATGCAAACATGGAACACCAAACTTAATTAATTCTTTGCTTTGGGCTATCATAGCTTCAATTCCTACTTGTTTTACTTCTTTTTCGTTTTTGCAAGCTGCTATTGCATCGCATAAATCATCTGGCAAATCAATATGAAAAATTTTAGGCAAAACACTTAATTGTTTGGAATTGGTAATGGGTTTTAATCCTGGAATGATGGGAACATGAATATCATTTTCTCGACAAATTTTTACAAAATCAAAATACTTAGCATTGTCAAAAAACATTTGTGTTACGATAAATTCAGCACCTGCATCCACTTTCATTTTCAGGTATTTTAAATCGGTTTTTAAATTAGGTGCTTCAAAATGTTTTTCCGGATAGCCTGATACTCCTATACAAAAATCGGTTTTAATGGTATCATTCAATTCATCGTCCATGTAAACTCCTTTGTTCATATTTACTACTTGATTTAGTAAATCGGAAGCGTAATTATGTCCATTTATCTCTGGAATAAATTGTCCATCTGTTTTTATGGCATCCCCTCGTAAAACCAATACATTATCTATTCCCAAAAAATTTAAATCTATCAATGCATTTTCTGTTTCTTCTTTAGAAAAACCTCCACAAATAATGTGAGGCACAGCATCTACCTTATATCGGTTCATTATGGCAGCACATATCCCAACCGTTCCAGGTCGTTTGCGATAGGATAATTTTTCTAATAATCCATTTTCTCTTTTTTTGTAAACATATTCCTCGCGATGATAAGTAACATCAATAAAAGGAGGATTAAATTCCATCAGTGGATCTATAGCATCAAATATAGATTGTATGCTTTGCCCTTTTAGTGGTGGTAATAATTCAAAAGAAAACAGCGTACTTTTTGCGTTTTTTATGTGATCGGTAATTTTCATTCAGAGATATTTTTATTTATTTTCTTATTATTTATTCTAAACCTTTTAATTAAATGATGTTAAATTTTAACAGTTGTAATTAGTAAAATAAGATATTTTGGGCTTACCTCGTCTCGTCAGAAATGACGAGACGAAGTCGGGCTATTCGCTGTATCTTTTTTGCGGAAAGATTTCAAAAATTGTTTTTTTTGATAGCAAAAAAGGATGCCGCTATTATCCCTAAGCCTCCCAACTCCGATTTCAGCTTATCATTTATTAGTGATCTATTTTTTTATTTTTTTAAATTTCGTAAGCTAAATTCGGAGCCAGCCATTTTTCCGTTTCTTCTAAACTCATATTTTTTCGAGTGGCATATTCCATAACCTGATCTTTTTCAATTTTGCCTAATCCAAAATACCGTGATCCTTTATTAGCCATATAAAATCCACTAACCGACGAAGCTGGATACATGGCAAAATTGTCGGTTAATTGAATTCCAGTATTTTTTTCGACTTCAAGCAAACGGAATAAGGTTTGTTTTTCAGTATGATCTGGGCAAGCTGGATAACCAGGAGCCGGACGAATTCCAGTATATTTTTCTTTGATCAAATCTTCGCTGCTTAAATGCTCATTTCGGTCGTATCCCCAATATTCTTTCCGAACCATTTCATGCATTTTTTCAGCAAAAGCTTCAGCCAGGCGGTCTGCCAATGCTTTAATCATAATGCTATTATAATCATCGTGATCGGCTTCAAATTTTTCGGTTGATTTTTCAATATTAAATCCTGTACTTACTGCAAAACAGCCAAAATAGTCTTCAATGCCACTTTTTTTATTAGCAACAAAATCAGCTAAAGCATAATAAGGAGTTCCATCTGCTTTTTCGCTTTGCTGGCGTAGGGTATGAATTACCTCTTTTACATCTGTTCTATTTTCAGTTTCATACAAATAAATATCATCATCAATACTATTGGCAGCATAAATTCCAATGACACCTTTGGCCGTTAACAGTTTCTCATCAACTACTTTTTTTAGCAACAATCGGGCATCATCGTATAATTTTTTTGCTTCTATCCCTACATATTCATCTTCAAATATGCGTGGAAAACTGCCTCGCAATTCCCAAGTATGAAAAAACGGCGTCCAGTCGATGTAAGGAACTAATTCGTTTAGGTCAAAATCATTAAAAACTTTATTCCCTAAAAATTCAGGTTTTATTGGTTCAAACTCATCATAATCTAACTTAAAACCATTTTTTCGGGCATCAGCAATAGATAAAAATACTTTTTGAGAACGTTTGCCAAAATGTGCAACTCTTAATTTCTCATATTCTTTTTTAAGTGTTTCGGTATAATTTTTCGAATTTTCTTTATTCAAAACATTGGTAGCAACCGTTACACTTCTGGATGCATCGTTCACATGTATAACAGCACCAGAATAATTCGGATCAATTTTTACAGCGGTATGAATTCTGGAAGTTGTAGCGCCACCAATCATTAACGGAATTCGTAAATTTTGGCGTTCCATTTCTTTAGCAAAATGAACCATTTCGTCCAAAGAAGGGGTAATTAAGCCGCTTAATCCAATTATATCTGCACCAATTTCTTTTGCTTTTTCGATGATTTTATTGGCAGGCACCATTACGCCCATATCTACTACCTCAAAATTATTACAGGCCAAAACAACCCCAACTATATTTTTTCCAATATCATGCACGTCACCTTTTACAGTTGCCATCAATATTTTTCCAGAACTATTTGACGTGTTTGTGGATGGGTTTAATTTTTTTTCTTCTAAAATATAGGGTAATAAAGTTGCAACTGCCTTTTTCATAACTCGGGCACTTTTTACCACTTGTGGCAAAAACATTTTACCAGCACCAAATAAATCGCCAACCACATTCATTCCATCCATCAAGGGACCTTCAATTACTTCGATCGGTCTTTTGTATTCCAACCTCGCTTCTTCAACATCGCCGTCCAAATATTCTGTTATTCCTTTTATTAATGAATGAGAAAGACGCTCTTGAACAGTTCCTTTTCGCCACTCTTCATTTTTAACAATTTCAATTCCTTTTGATTTAACTGTTTCAGCAAATGTTACCAATCGTTCAGTCGAATCATCTCTTCGGTTTAGTAAAACATCTTCTACTAACTCCAACAAGTCTTTTGGTATTTCTTCATACACCTCCAGCAAACCTGCATTTACGATTCCCATATCCAAACCAGCTTGAATAGCATGATATAAAAACGCTGAATGCATTGCTTCCCGAACTCGATTATTTCCTCTGAAAGAAAAAGAAATATTACTCACTCCGCCACTTACTTTCGCTAATGGAAGATTTTCTTTTATCCAACGGGTTGCATTAATAAAGTCAACAGCATAATTGTTATGTTCTTCCAAACCTGTTGCAACCGTTAAAATATTGGGATCGAAAATGATATCTTCAGGCTTAAAATCAGCTTTATTAACCAACAAATCGTACGATCTTTTGCAAACATCAATTTTTCGTTGAAAACTATCAGCTTGTCCGGTTTCATCAAATGCCATTACTACAACTGCAGCACCATATCTTTTTATTTCTTTAGCTTGAGCAAGAAATTTTTCTTCTCCTTCTTTTAAACTAATTGAATTTACAATTGCTTTGCCTTGTAAACATTTCAGCCCAGCTTCTATAACCGACCATTTGGATGAATCAACCATTACGGGTAATCTAGCAATGTCTGGCTCTGATTGCATTAGGTTTAAAAATTTAACCATAGCAGCTTCAGAATCTAACATCCCTTCATCCATATTCACATCAATAATTTGTGCGCCGCCTTCAACTTGTTGTCTGGCAACAGCTAAAGCACCATCATAATCACCGGATAAAATTAGTTTAGAAAACTTTGGAGAACCCGTAATATTTGTCCGCTCACCAATGTTTACAAACATGGTTTCTGGAGTAAGTGTTACTGGTTCTAAGCCACTTAAACGCGTATGAGGCAAAATTTTAGGAGCAATTCTTGGTTTTGCTTTGCTTGCTAATTCAGCAATTTTGCGAATGTGTGCAGGAGTAGTTCCACAACAACCGCCTACGATATTTAAATATCCACTTTCAATAAAATCGTGAATGTGAACTCCCATTTGCTCTGGGCTTTCATCATATTCGCCAAACTCGTTGGGCAAGCCTGCATTTGGATAAGCACTAACAAAAGTTGAAGATTTATCGGATAATTCTTCAATGTAAGGGCGCATTTCACGGGCTCCTAAAGCACAATTTAATCCAACACTTAATAAATTGATATGGGAAACCGAATTCAAAAAAGCTTCTGTTGTTTGTCCGGATAATGTTCTTCCGCTGGCATCAGTGATTGTTCCCGAAACCATTACTGGAAGTTTAATTCCAGTTTCTGTTGCATGTTTTTCAATCGCATATAAAGCTGCTTTGCAGTTTAATGTATCAAAAATTGTTTCTACTAATAATAAATCCACTCCACCATCTACCAAGCCATTTATTTGCTCATAATACGAGTCAGAAAGTAGGTCAAAAGTAATGGCTCTAAAACCTGGATCATTTACATCAGGAGAAAGAGAAAGGGTACGATTGGTTGGCCCAATGGCTCCAGCAACGAATCTTGGTTTTAATGGATTTGCTTTGTTAAACTCCTCAGTTGCTTGTTTGGCAATTTTTGCAGCTTGCAAATTCAATTCATAAGCAAGATCCTGCATATTATAATCCGCCATAGAAATGGAATTGGAACTGAAGGTATTCGTTTCAATAATATCAGCTCCTGCTTCCAAATATTCCCGGTGAATTGCAAGTATTACGTCCGGACGAGTTAGGTTCAACAAATCATTATTGCCTTTTACATCCTCCTGAATATTGGCAAAACGTTCTCCCCTAAAATCAGCTTCCTCTAAATTATATTGCTGAATCATGGTGCCCATTGCACCATCAAGAACAAGTATTCTATCTTTTAAAACTTCTAATATATCCATTTACCAATGCAAAAATTAATAAAACTAAAAAGTATGCGCTTATCAAAAATCGACTGGTAGGTCTATCTCAACTTATCTTTTCCGCCAAATCGGCAGATAGAATGTAGCACCTTGTTAGCACAGGTTGCTAAGACTTCAATGGGTCTAATCCCTCAGTCTTTCTTAATAAGCAGTGCAAAAGTAAAATAGTTTTAGGAGAAAAAATAATTTACGATGAATTTGTTAAATTTTTAGTCTTTTAAGGCAATTTATATGGGCGATGATTTGGTTACCAAAGGGTCATGCCTGCGGCATTTTAATGTATTTGCTTTTTGAGGATTGTTACCAAAAGGTCATGCCTAGGGCATTTTATTATCACATTATAGCTCCTAAAAAGCGACCCTTTGGTAGAAAATGATAAAAACGTAGAATTCCAAAGCCACTTAGGGACGACCTTTTAGTAAAATGTTATAACTAAAAAACAATTTTAAGCTCCATAGAAGCGACCTTTTTGTAAAAATTGTTATCGCCGAAAAACTCCAAAGCCCAGTAGGAGCGACCCTTTGGTGATTTTCACATTCATTACCTTTTAATCAATATTTTGGTACAAACACATCAATATTCCTTCAAAAAAATTACCTTTCCAATTCATAATTAGAAAATGACATCCATAAAACAAGCTAGACACCCTAAAGGTCTTTACGTCCTATTTTTCACCGAAATGTGGGAACGGTTCGGATATTATTTGATGTTAGGAATTTTGTTTTTGTATTTAACAGACTCATCTAAAGGTGGTTTAGGAATGGGTAAGGCTGAGGGTTCTGATATAGTTGGAACGTATTTAGGATTAGTTTACTTAACCCCTTTTTTGGGTGGTTTGCTTGCAGATAGGATTCTAGGATATCGTAAATCAATCATAATTGGTGGTTTGTTAATGTCTGCGGGGTATTTTGGCTTGGCAATTCCAGGAATGACATTCTTTTGGCCATCAGTTTTACTAATTGTTTTTGGGAATGGTTTTTTCAAACCAAATATTTCGACTCTTCTAGGTAATTTATATTCAGATGAAGACAAAAAACCCTTGAAAGATGCCGGATACAACATATTTTATATGGGAATAAACTTGGGGGCCTTTATATGCAATTTCGTAGCTGCCTATATGCGCAATGAATATGGTTGGGGTTATGCCTTTGGTGCAGCAGGTGTTGGAATGTTGATTGGAATAATTTGGTTCATTGCCGGAAAAAAGCATGTTGATTTTGCTGATTTAAAAAAACCAGCTAATCCAGAAGATATGCCTGTAGATAAAGTTATCTATTATGTGTTTTTGCCTGCAATTGTTTTTGGTGCTTTAGGCTGGATGATTCCAGGTAATATTTTCGGTTCCGACTCTACTGATGGTTTCATTGTTGCATGTATTCCAATTATCGGGTTTTATATTAATTTATTAGTAAAATCGAATAAGGAAGATAAATCTAGAATTGGAGCATTGTTATCGATTTTTCTAATTGTAGTAGTTTTTTGGGCAGTATTTAAACAAAATGCGTCGGCACTAACTATTTGGGCCGAGACTTATACCGACAGGCAGATTAATCCAGAGGTTGCACCCGTTTTAAAACCTTTCGGAATGGTTCAAGAATTAAGCGCAAAGCCAGATTCATTTCCTCAATATGATTCGTATTTCAGAGCAGAAAAAAGCGCTGATGGAACTAAATTAAAAGTTCTATCACCTGCTCCTTATTTTCAAAATTTACCGAAAGAAAAATGGCCAGAGAATGAGAGCTCTGTAAAATTAATTTCAACAGAAATTTTCCAATCAGTCAATCCATTTTTTATTATTTTATTAACACCCATTGTGATACTCTTTTTTTCATTCTTACGGAAAAGAAATGCGGAGCCCAGCACGCCGGCAAAAATTGGATATGGTTTACTAATCACCGGATTATCGACTTTGGTAATGGCATTTGCTGTTTGGAATACAGATATGACATCTGATAAAGCATCAGCTTGGTGGTTGATTGGCTCATACGGAGTAGTTACCATAGGAGAATTATTTCTTTCACCAATCGGGCTTTCTTTAGTTTCAAAAGTTTCTCCAGTCCGGATTACTTCATTAATGATGGGAGGATGGTTTTTAGCTACTTCCATCGGAAATAAATTATCTGGCGTACTTGCTTCCCTTTGGGATGGTTATGATAGTAAAGCTAATTTCTTTTTGGTCAACTTTTTTGCCTGTCTAGTAGCCGCCTCAGCGATTTTTATATTGTTAAAATGGTTAAGGAGTGTAATTTCTCAGCATAATTGATGGAAAACAATCTCATTTGATGCAATCCCCTGCAAGACATTGCATAATTTGAGTTCACGGAGGGCAATCCTCTGCAAGACATTGCATAAATTGAGTTCACGGAGGGCAATCCCCTGCAAGACATTGCATAAATTGAGTTCACGGAGGGCAATCCTCTGCAAGATATTGGACTAATTGAGTTCACGGAGGGCAATCTCCTGCAAGACATTGCGTCTGGGGCGTAATTTGGCACTTTTTGGTTGAAATTGGCTTGATGAAAATTGAAACCAAGGTTATCATTAACCAAATTAGCGAAGTGGAATGAAACTACTCATTATGGTGTTAGAGTAAAACTAAGAGAAAAGGATATAAATTTATTTAAGATTTTTTATATAATTTTTATGGTAAAAATTTTTACAGTATTAGCCCACAAGCATATCTTAACTACTATTTATTTTAAACGATAAATGTTTGGAATTGTAAATTCAATTGGTAAATTTACCCTAATAAATTATAAACCAATGAAAACAAAAAAAACGTTTAAAAACACCTTTTCAATTGTATTATTAACATTATTTATTAGTAGTTTTTCAATTAGCTACGCGCAAAATCACTCATCTGGCTTTTTAGCTAATGCTGGGCAAATGAAAGATACAAATGATTCTGTAAGAACAGATTTATTGTACAGTGCTTCAGCAGCTGGAGCAAAAATCTTTATTCGCCAACAAGGCATAAGTTTTTGTTGGTATCAGGCTGCAGCTGATTCTTCAAAAAAAGATTCTTCTTATCGAATGGATGTTGATTTTCTAAATCCATCAAACAGTTTACTTATTTCTGCAAGCCAGCCACAAAACACCTACAGCAATTATTTTATAGGTAGTATTTCTGCTGCAAATGTTTTAGAATACAATAAAATAACATTTAGCAATCTTTGGAACCATATTGATTTGGAGCTAACATTAGATAGCAATGGTTTTAACTATAAATACATATTAAATAATGGAGCAAATCCTTCTGATATAAAGTTGAGTTTTAATGGCGGTAAAAATTATAACTCAGGAAGTAAGTCATTAATTATAGCTGCCGGATTCGGTGCAACTATTCAATTTAATAATTTTAGCATCAAAGCTTTATCGCCAAGTAAAACTACCCAACCAACCATAAGTTCCAATTTGAATAGCAGTAAAGTGAATAGCTTAACCGTAAATAATTATAATGCAAATAACAGCTACGAAATAAGCCAAACAGTTTTACGAGGACCTTGTACACCTGGTCCTGGTTGCAATCCGGTAAATGCTGCTATAGGTTATTATAATAAATGGTCAACTTTCTATGGAGGCAAATTGGATGATGAAGTAATTGATACCTATGTTGATGCTCAGAATAATATTTATGTATTGGGAAATACGGTAAGCGTTGATTTTCCAGAAACTCCTAATGCAGCACAGGATGGTAGAAAATTAAATCAAGAAATATTTGTGGCCAAATTTGCCGAAAATAGATCTAGAGTATTTTCTACTTATTTTGGAGGGGACGGAAATGATTATGCTTCAAGTATTGCGGTAAATAGTCTTGGAAGTATATATTTTTGTGGTTATACCAATAGTATTAATTATCGAGTGTTAGCTACTGGCAATCAATATACGTCTTTTAAAGTTGGTGCGCCAACCGGTATGGATGGAGTAATTACACAATTAAATTCAAATGGATCATCGGTATTATGGAGTACTTATTTAGGAACAAGTTCTCAACTTTTTTGCAAAGGTTTAGCCATAGGTAGCGACAATCAGGTTTATGTTATTGGGTATATGGAGTCCAGTTCTACAAGTTTACCGACTGTACCTCTCACAAATGCATACAATCAACCTTTATCAAATACGAATCAGAATGTTCCAAATAGTTTTATAGCAAGATTTTCTTCATCAAATCAATTGAATTGGTGTACCTATTTTGGTGGAGTAAGCAGTACATTTCTTACCTCTTGTGATGTAGATGGTAGTAATAACTTACTAATTGCAGGTAGAACATTTAACTCGGGAACTTTTGCAAATGGGTTTACCAATAATGGTAATTTACCAATATGGAATCAACAAGGTGGATATTTACAGAACAACGGTGGAAATTCTGATTTATACATGGCTCGATTTAGTCCGCAGGGAATAATCAATTGGGCAACATTCTACGGAGGTACAGCTGCTGATGGTCCAGGATTTAATGACATAAATATTATTTCTGCAGATCAAAGTAGTTCAATTTATATTACTTCAACTACAAGCAGTTTAAATTTACCACTAGCTAATTTTTCAAATAGCCAAACGGTGTTCGGAGGTGGATTTTCAGATGCATTTTTACTTAGATTAGATTATGAAGGAACAATCAAATTTGCTACCTATATTGGAGGATCAGGGAATGAATCTGGCTTATCAGTTGATGCTCACGATGAAACAGGAAATTTTATAGCTTCTGGTTCCACTACGAGCAGTAACTTTCCAACATTTCCTCAAGGCACTACGTATTTTGATGGAACGCTTGGTGGAACAAAAGATGGATTTTATCAAATGCATGGCTTAAATAATGTAAAAATAGTAAGTACTTACCTTGGCGGTTCTTTAGACGATGAATCACGTTCTATTAATTTTAACAGATCTGGTAATATAGAATTTGTAGTAGGAGGAGCAACCAAAAGTTCTAATTTTCCATATAAAGATATTCCTGGCGTTATAGATTACACCGATACAGTATATAATGGTGCAAATGATGGTTATATTATGAATTTACAATATTGTTTAGGTGCATGTAGAGTTGCCATACAAGCTGAAAATGAAAATTCAAGCTTTCAGCTATTTCCAAATCCAACAAATGGATTTTTTACCGTTAAGTCAAATGAAAAGGAACCCATTGAAAAAGTATTTATTATTAATTCAATTGGTCAAATTATATTAACTACTGAATTGGAAAATAAAGCATCAGTATTTGATTTCGATATATCTGACTTATCTAAAGGAATGTATTTTATTCAACTAAAAACTGCAACCGAAAGTAAAATTCAAAAACTTATTGTTCAATAATTGTTTCTATTTTGAATGAACGAAATTTTATGAAAATGAAAAAATTTTATGTTGTTGCACTTTTATTATTTAATTGCTTACTAGGTAACTCTCAAACCATTCAAAATTTAGGGTCAGGTACTAATGGGTTTCAATCACAATGGGGAGCTATAAGAAAAGTATATACTGATACAGTTGATAATATTTTGTATGCTGGTGGTAGTTTTGAAATTGCTGGTGGAAAAACATGTTGGGGCATTGCTCAATGGAATGGTTTAGAATGGGATTCCTTAGGTGCTGGCATGAAACCTGAAATATCCACCAATTCAATGGTTTCGTATATTAGGGATATTGTTCGGTATAAAGATGAAATTTATATGACTGGCAATTTTAGATACATTGGTGGTAAGTCAATTTGTGGCATAGCTCGTTGGAATGGTATAGAATGGAATGCAGTTGGGGATCGTTTTAAAGATAGTGGAAACGATCCATTTGCATTTGCAAGTGCTATGGAAGTATATAATAATGAATTATATGTAGTTGGAGATTTTGATTCGATCGGCACGATGCCAAGCAAAGGTATTGCAAAATGGGACGGGCAAAATTGGACTGATTTAAGTCAAAATTATGGTGCTAATTGCTACTTTGATGGGTTCTATACGCTTAAGTTTTTTAATAACGAATTATACGTGGCTGGTAATTTAAACTGCCCCTCGCCAGAAGAACCCTTAAAAAAGCGAGTTGGTGACCAATGGGTAGAGGTAGGCACAGGTTTAAATGGTGATAGCTGGATAGCTAAATTGAAAGTGTATCAAAATAATCTTTATATGGGGGGGTATTTTTTTACGCAAGGAGGTAATCCAGATAATAGCATGATCTACACAGACGGAGTATCTTATTATCCCACTAATGGAGGAGTTCTACCAGCTGGTTTAAGAGATATGTTTGAGTATAATGGAGATCTTTATGTTTGTGGTCAAATTAATTATGCAGGTTTTCAACCCATTGGTAGAATCGGAAAATGGAACGGTTCACAATGGTTGAATACGAATTTGAATATACAGCAACCTCCCGAAACTGCAGGGACAGCTAGTTCATTTGAGAAATATGATGGCAAATTGGTAATTGCAGGTAGTTTCTCACAAATAAATGGCACACCCGCAAGCAACATTGCTATGATTGATTTCAACACCGTAGGCTTTCAACTAAATCAACAGAATAAAAGCTTAAAAGTATTTCCTAATCCTGCAAGCGATGTAATTAATATAGAGATAAACAAAGCTGAACAAAAAGGAAAAGTAAGGATGTATAACCAACTCGGGAAACAAGTATATCAGCAAGTAAAAGGAAATTTACAAAGCATAGAAGTTGCTGATTTTGCCAAAGGTATTTATGTAGTAGAAGTTGAAACAGATAAAGGAGTGTTGAGGCAAAAAGTGGTTGTAGAGTAAATAGTTTAACTAATTCCATTCGCTTTGTTAGAGAAAAATTAATTCTTTAACAAAGCGATTTTTTTTAATTACCATCCAATAAAACAGGATAAGGAAATATTAGTAATTTCGCCCCCGACTAAATAAATTCATACTGTTTTGAAAGGAATTATTCTTGCTGGAGGCTCCGGAACCAGGTTGCATCCACTAACTTTGGTAAATAGCAAACAAATGCTGCCAGTGTACGATAAGCCCATGATTTATTATCCATTATCAATATTAATGATGGCTGATATTCGTGAAATTCTAATAATATCTACTCCCCATGATTTACCTAATTTCCAGAAATTATTGGGCGATGGTTCTCAATTAGGTTGCCGATTTGAATATGTAGTACAAGAAATTCCAAATGGTTTGGCTCAAGCATTTGTGTTGGGCGAGAAATTTATTGGCGAAGATAAAGTGGCGTTAATTTTAGGTGATAATATTTTTTACGGATCAGGTTTAGCTGAATTGCTTCAAAGTAATAATAATCCTGATGGTGGTGTAATTTATGCTTATCATGTGTCAGATCCTGAACGATATGGGGTAGTAGAGTTTGACGATAATAATAATGCGATTTCAATTGAAGAGAAGCCAGAAAAGCCAAAATCAAGTTATGCAGTTCCAGGGCTTTATTTTTATGATAATTCGGTAGTAGAAGTGGCCAAAAATATTCAACCATCAGCAAGGGGTGAATATGAAATTACCGATGTCAACAAAGAATACTTACGATTAGGAAAATTGAAAGTTAGTATTTTGAATCGAGGTACAGCCTGGTTGGATACTGGAACTTTTGCTTCGTTAATGCAAGCAGGGCAATTTGTGCAAGTAATAGAAGAACGTCAAGATTTGAAAATAGGATGTATAGAAGAGGTAGCCTACAGAATGAAATTTATAGATGCAGATCAGCTTCGGAAAATAGGAGAACCCTTGGTAAAAAGTGGATACGGACAATATTTGATGAAATTGATCAATAAATAATGCAAGTTTTGCTAAAATAATTTGAGCAAAAATTTGAATCAGTATAATAGATAACACCACAAATCATAAAAAATAAACAAATAGCATAGTAAGAAATGAAATATATAGCAGAAGAATTAAAGAAATTTTCGCATCAGATAAAGTTTGCCGTTGAGAATTATACAAATCATGGAGTAAAACAAAAGGATTTTGACAATGCCTTAATCGGTGGTTTAGGCGGTTCTGGTATTGCCGGGCGCATGATTAAAAATTATTTTAATGATAAACTTGATTTCCCGATCGAAGTAGTATCTGATTATAGTTTACCAAAATACATTGGAAGCCGATCGTTGGTAATTTTAAGTTCCTACTCTGGAAATACGGAAGAAACCATCGCTATGTACCATGATGCAAAACAGCGAGGTTGCAAAATTGTGGTTTTAACAACTGGTGGACAATTATTGAAATTAGCACAAGCAGATGGAATACTTTATTATTTAGCTGAGGCTGCATCGCAACCACGTATGGCTTTAGGTTATCCATTTACCTATCTTTTCCTTTTATTTTTTGAATTTTTAGGTCAGGAGAAAAAAGCAGACTTTTTGCAAATATCATCCAGAGTTGCTCATAATGAAGATTATATAACCCGATCTGCAGATTTATTCAAAACATTTGCACATACGGTTAAAAATAAATTTGTGATCATCTGCGATCCTGTTTTTGAAGGAATTGCCATTCGATTCGCTCAGCAAATACAAGAAAATGCCAAGCATGAAGCATTTGTTAGTGTAATTCCAGAATCAAATCATAATGTTATTGAAACGTATTATAATGATACTCACAGCAATTTTGTGTTTTTGAACAGTGGCTTCAACAAACGTACTGGCCTTCGTTTTGCATTTTTAAAAGATTTATTAAAAAAACACAATGGAGTAATTGAAGAAATTCATATTACTGATCAATCTATCGCAACTATTTTCGATACTATTTTCTTGTTGGATTGGCTTTCGCTGCAAATAGCTGATAGTCTGCATGCGGTTTCTAATACAGTTCCAAATATTATGGAATTAAAAGGCTTTTTAAGCAATAAATAATACTATAACAAACATGAAAGTTGCTTTAATTACTGGAATTACCGGTCAAGATGGTGCCTATTTAGCCGAATTGCTATTAAAAAAAGGTTATGAAGTTCACGGAATTAAACGAAGAAGTTCTTTATTCAACACCGATAGAATTGATCATTTATATCAAGATCAGCATGAGAAAAACGTGCATTTTAAATTGCATTATGGAGATTTGACCGATTCGACAAATCTTATTCGCATAATTCAAGAAGTGCAGCCAGACGAAATTTACAACCTGGCGGCACAAAGCCATGTGAAGGTAAGTTTTGAAACACCAGAATACACTGCTAACGCAGATGGAATAGGGACTTTGCGAATTTTGGAAGCAGTTCGTATTTTAAATTTGACTAAAAAAACCAGAATTTATCAAGCTTCTACTTCAGAATTATATGGCTTGGTTCAGCATGTTCCGCAAAGTGAAAGCACACCATTTTATCCACGATCACCTTATGCGGTGGCTAAAATTTATGGTTATTGGATTACAGTGAATTACCGAGAAGCCTATGGCATGTTTGCTGCCAATGGTATTTTATTTAATCATGAAAGCCCTATTCGTGGAGAAACTTTTGTAACCCGAAAAATAACTCGTGCAGCTGCAAAAATAGCTTTGGGATTGCAAGATTGCCTTTACTTGGGAAATTTGAATGCCCAACGAGATTGGGGACATGCTAAAGATTATGTAGAAGCAATGTGGTTAATTTTGCAACAGGATGTAGCAGAAGATTATGTGATCGCAACTGGAATTACAACTACGGTTCGCGAATTTGTAAAATTATCCTTTGAAGAATTAGGAATCATCATTGAATTTAGCGGAAAAGATGAAAACGAAAAAGGGGTAATAATTGATGTGGAAGATGAAAAACTAATTAGTTTTGGAATCGATCCAAATACGTTGAACAGAGGTAAAACTATAATCAAGGTAGATCCTAAATATTTCAGGCCTACAGAAGTAGATTTACTACTCGGCGATCCTACAAAAGCAAATACTAAACTGGGCTGGATACCAAAATATAGTTTACCAGATTTGGTAAAAGATATGGTTTTGGCAGATTTGCATTTGATGAAAAAAGATCAATATTTGAAAGATGGAGGTTTTACTACCTTAAATTATTTTGAATAATTCACTTTGATTTTTAGAGAGTAATTAACATTCAATTAATTTTTACTTGCAGCTAAAACATCATTTTTTTTATTTGGAATTACGATATTAAACTTAGTGCCTACACCAGATTGGCTAAAAACCTTTATGGTGCCGGCAATTTTATTAACAGCTTCTTTCACAATGTATAAACCGATGCCAGAGCCCGCGTTTTCATGAGACGCAACATAAAACATATCAAAAACATTGTTGATATGATCTATTCCGATACCTATTCCATTGTCTTCAATTTCAATCTTAGCTATTCCTTCATTCACTTCAATAGAAACTGAAACTAATTGTCCATTAGCGGTTTTTTGATATTTAATGGCATTGCTGATTAGGTTATTCAAAATAATTCTAAGTCTACCTTCATCTGTCCAGAATTTTTCTGTTTGATCAACTTTAGTTTTGAAAAAAATATTAGTTGTTTGTTGGAAATATTCAAAGTCATTAATAGTTTCTCGAAGCAAGCGCTCAAAATGAATTTCATTATAATATTCATCTATTCGTGTATTGCGATAGTAATTCATGATATTTTGAACAAAGACATCCATCCGGTGAACGCTTTTTTCAATCATCGAAAGATATTCATCTGTTGCTGGCACGTTGCTTTCTAATTTAGCCACCTGTACAATTCCCAATATTGACATGAGCGGAGCTCTTAAGTCATGCGAAGTACTGTAAACAAACTTATCTAATTCATTATATGCTTTGGCAAGTTCGGCGTTTTTCTGTTTTAATTGATTTCTGGTAATGTATATTTCATAGGCATTATCAATATCAATTTTCAAATTATGCTGTTCCCAAGGTTTAGAAATATACCGATAAACCTGACCTTTATTGATAGATTGAATAACTGGTTCAATATCATCATAGCCGGTTATCAACATTCTGATGGGATCTGGATGCGTATCAATAATAGCTGAAAGAAATTCAACTCCTGTCATATCAGGCATCCGTTGATCAGTAATTATTATCTGAATGGGTTCTTTTTCTAAAACTTCAATTGCTTCTTTTGCAGAGCCAGAAAGATGAACAATATAATCATGCCTGAAAGCAGCTCGAAAACCATTTAGGTTGTTTTCCTCATCATCAACGTAAAGGATTGTTGGTTTGGATTCAGCCATTCGATTTATTTAATTAGTTGAATTTCTTGATTGAGAAATCGGTATGCAAATTATAAATTTAGTACCAACTTCTAATTCTGATTCAACATCAATTGTTCCATGATGTTTTTCAATGATACTGAAAACGATAGAAAGTCCTAATCCAGTACCTTCTCCCACATTTTTGGTTGTAAAAAATGGCTCAAAAATTCTTTTTTTTGTTTCAGCACTCATTCCAGCACCATTATCTTCAATCGTAATGATTACATCATTATTTTTTTTGAGCGTGGTGATTGTAATTTTAGGTGGTTTTGAAGGCGGATTTGAGTTTACTATTTGTATAGCGTTACTCAAAATGTTCATAAAAAGCTGATTTAATTTCCCAGCATAACATTCTATCGGTGGTAAGTTATCATAGTTTTTAATTACCTCTGTTTTACCTTTCATCGTACTATTAAGCAATGTTAAGGTAGAATCAATTCCTTGATGTATATCTGCTTTTTTAATGTCTACTTCATCTACTCTTGAAAAAACTCGAAGACCTTTAATAATTTCGGAAGTCCGGGTTGCACCTTCTCCAACTCCTTTTAATAGCGAATTTATTTCATCAACCAAATAATCCATATCAATTTCCTGCTTAAAAGTCTTAATCTCGAGTAATTTTTTACGCAAATCTGTTTGTTCATCTATTTCCTCATATTTTTTAATAACAGATAAAACATCATCAATATCTCGTCTTAGAGGTTTTACATTTGATATTACAAAATTGATTGGATTATTTATTTCATGCGCAATACCAGCGGTAAGCTGACCTAAAGAAGCCATTTTTTCTGCATCAACTAATTGCGATTGAGTGTCTTTCAAATTGTCAAGTGTTTTAGAAAGCTCGGTATTAGCTATTTGCAATGCTCCAGTTCTTTCTTTTACTTTTCCTTCTAACACAATGTTTTGTTCAGAAATAATTCTTTGATTTTCTTCAGCACTTCTTAATGCTTCCGCTTGCGATATTTCTTTTTCTATTCGATAGATATTTATTTTATCTGCCAAGGCAAATGATAAAAGTATTACCTCTATTGCGCTTCCTACCTGTAGAGCATAATGAGTAAAATTGTTAAAAGGTAATACATTAAAGTTTCTCATGACAAATATGCATACGCTCAACAAAAAAATTGACCAAGCAAAAAGGAAAAACTTTGCTGTTCTATCTCCTCTTCTAGAAAAACTTACTGCAACTACAAAAACCAAAATAGAGGCTAGAAAAGCAGTAAGTTGAATAGCATTTTGTGCAGCAATATTTAGCCCTGACAAACCTAATAAAAGGCAAATAACATATAAACTAATTACAATTAACAATGCATTGTTATAAAAATTAGAATATTTTTTAACATGCAAAAAACGACGGGTAAATTCGACAGCTGCTATACCGTTCAAAAATGGAATTAAATATGCACTATGATTATTAAAGCTTGGTAAATTTGGCCATAGAAAACGAAATGTGTAGCCTTGCAACATAGCTTGTGTAAGGCCAGTAAATAAAATATAGGCTACATACCACAAATAATTCTGATCTCGTACGGTAAAATATATAAAGAAATTATAGAAAACCATTGCCAGAATAATTCCGATATATAATCCAAAAATCAAATCTTTATTAAACAAACTTTCTAGAACAGCTTTTGGCGAACCTATGGACATAGGCAATTGTAATTGCTCTGATGCTTTAATTTTTAAATAAAAGGTACTGGTTTTGTTTTTAGGTAAAATAATATTGAATAAATAACTTTGGTGATCATAATATCTTTCCGAGAAGTTTTTAAACTCACCTAATTTATCAAATTTATTTTCATCGATTGGTATTGATGAGGAAAAAAGCATTAATTCATCAATGGTAGGATAATCAATATTTAATACAAAATCATTCTGGTCTGTTTTATTTTCTAAAAGAATTTTGACCCAAAATGTAGATTTACTTATTTGAAAATTTGGAACGTCTCCGTTTGTGATTTTAAATTCTGATTTTTTAGCATCATTTATTGATAGGGAACCTGTTTTATCTTCTAAATATGAAATACTTCCTTGAATTTTTGAAAGTTGATCGTAACTAGAAATTTTTATGGTATCCTGTGCTTTTAGCTGAACTGCTAAAAAACAAAAAGCAATAAAAAAAAGATAGATTTTTTTAATCCTCATACTGATAAATTCTCTGATACATTTAACTCGTATTCAATATCAAGCGTTCCTTTTGGGCCAGATTCAGTAGCTTTTTGAGTTGGGTTATTTACCAAATCAATAATTCTATCTTTCTCCTTTGGCTCTGCTTGGCTTAATTCTTTGCAATCAGCAATAACCATGGCTGTTGCAATAAAATCATCCATCGGATAAAAGAAATTTCCATTGTTTCCTAAACTGGTTTCAATTACACCACCAATACGTTTTCCGATTCTTACCGTAACTGGTGCACATAAAAAAAAGATACTTTCAATTGGAAGCTGTTGCGCAATTACAACTCCAACCCTTGCCATAAAAATACTTCCGATTCCCAGCCCAGCAACTTCAATTGAGTTCCACAAACCACATAATTCTGAAGTACCCTTTACAGCCATTTCATGTACTTTAGCATCGTATTTTCCTATTGCTGTTTCAATTGGTAACGGAAAAATACCATCAGCTAATTGAACTCTTGCTCCTCCATAAACTTTTTGCCGGTCTTCACTTTCTGCTACAATTACAAAGGTATTATCATGCTCTATCCATTCTGCACTACTTGATGTAACTTTAGCAAGTCCAAAATGTATTTCCAATAATCTTCGATGCCCATCAATAAATTTTTCGCAAGTTTCCTTGTCTTGTGTAGCTCTAAAAGCCCTTATTCGTATCATTTAGCGTAAAAGAAAAAACTCGGATTATTTAATAAGATCTTCAAAGTCAATATAATATCTTCCCGAAGATTTTAGTTGATCAAGCAAAATTCTTCTGCAAGTATCAGTCACCATTGCACCACCAAGTATAACGGATGATGCAAGTTGAGGCCACGTAGTAATTGATTTCCCTAATTCAGAAAGGGAATATTTCATTCTCTCTGACAAATTTTTAAAGTCTACCATGGCATCAAGCATCGGTAGTTTTTCTTCATTTGTTAAATTATTTAATGTTGATAGATCAATATTATTTGGAAGAGCACCGTGCAATAAGGGTCTATCTGGTTCCAGATCAAATCGTTCAATATCTAACATTCCTCTGTCGTTGGTATCCATCACTACTGGAATTTTAAATTCTTTTGCCTTCAATCTACTTAGTATTTTAATGTCTAACCCATCACATTCTTCTACCAAAATATCTAATTTTTTACCTCCTAGAAAAAATTCATCAATATTTTCAGGTGTCAATCCATCTTTAAAAATTTTTACTTTAATAAATGGATCTAATTCTGCAATTTCTCTAGCAGCAATTATTACTTTCAAAACACCCAAATTGTGAATCCCAGTTCTTATTCTATTCATATTGGTGAGTTCAAGATCGTCGAAATCTGCTAATCTTAACTCAGAACAAACCCGCTCCATCGCTAACGTTAATGCAATGGATTGCCCAACCGACAATCCAATTATACCAATAGATTTAGTGGATAAAATATCTCTCTCTTCAGGTTTTATTTTATATATATTCCTACTTGTTCGGAGAGCGATGAACTCTGTTTCATCCAAAATATGTACCAAACGATTGCTCCATGAATAATAAACCCAAACACCGTAATTCTCAATTAATGAATTTCCTAAATGAATATTAATTAACGTTTCACTTTCTAGAGCTGTAAGTTTACGATCAGGATTATTTATCTTAACTAACTCTTTTAACTGCGAACTTATTTGATCATGAATAGAAATAGTTGGATTGCATTCAATAAGATCCTTTAGTGCATTTCTCTCAGTAATATTAGTAATTCTAAAAAAATCAGGGATGTAGCTGGTTTCAATTTTATTCTTATTTTGAAGCAAAAAGCTTAGATCAACCGCCATAATTTATTTGTAATAATAATCTATCTTAACGGGTAAAGGTAATGGAAAATCAAAGAAAAAGGATGATAAGCAATTAAAAGTTAGCCCAAAAATCAAAGTTTATTATAAGGTTTTTTTATTCTAACTACGAAAACATATATTTACGCCGTTATCTACCTACCAAAAGATAGAATATTGTACACTGAGTAATTGAAAACCATGGAAGAAGAAAAAGTTAAAGAAAAAGTGAACATACTCTATGTAGATGATGAAACTAATAACCTAATTGCCTTTAAAGCTACTTTTAGAAAAGTTTATAATATTTTTACAGCAGAATCTGCTGTCGAAGGAAAAAATATACTTAGTCAGCAACCTATTCATATAATTATAACCGATCAGCGTATGCCAGGTGTTACTGGTGTAGAGTTTTTGGAATCTATCATATTAGAATATCCTGATCCTATTAGAATATTATTGACAGGATATGCAGATATTGAAGCTGTGATAAACGCTATAAATAAAGGTCAGGTATATAGATATATTAACAAGCCTTGGGATGAAATGGAATTAAAGTTTGTTATTGATAATGCTTTCGAAGTTTTTTCATTAAGAAGAGATAATACACAACTCACAAAATCATTGTTAAGAGCAAACCAACAATTGGAATTTATTCTTCGACAGAAACTTCTTTCCTGAAAATTTATCAATTATCCAAGTTAATTATTAATTTATTGTACTTTTAAGGCCGAATTTAAAATATTTTGTAAAGTGAAAAATTTATTTATTCTAATTTCTTTTTTGTTAATCGTAAACATCGCTGATGCGCAATACCGAGGTAGATATCAAGGGTATGTAACAGCTGGAGTAGGAGGAGGAGCAATTATTTCTCATATGGATATTGTTGAGAATAACATACATCCAGGCGCGGCATTCTATTTTAATTTTCATTCAAGCTACACATTTATGGCTGGTCTTGAAGTTCAGTCAGGTTTAATAAATGCCGGGAAAGATAAATATAATCGGCAATCAAAAAATCAATTTATTGCTACCTTTCTAAAAGCAAACGTCAAACTTTTTCCAGACGCAGACTTTATACAAACCATTTTGCCAAACCTTTATTTGGGTTCAGGCGTAGGCTTTATAAAAAATAATGTTACTGATGTTCTTCCTGATGTGTCTGAAACTTCAGATCCAGCTTTAGCAGTAGGCTGGAGGCCTACTTATTCTGGTACAGATGTTCTAATTCCTTTTAATGCTGGAATCATAATAAATTTCAAAAATGGATATAGAAGAGATAGTAACGTTTCTTTAAATCTAAATTATCAAAATAACAAATCAATTACAGATTGGCTTGATGGTTATTCTTCGATAGTGGGTGGTGGCAATTTGGCTAAAGATTCTTACAGTTTTGTTTCCCTTGGTCTGCATTATCGCCTGGGGAGATAATTTTTTTGTTGATAACTTTCAAAACCTTACTATTTTTATTCCTTGACTTACGATTTTTTTAGAAATCTTAATCGATTCCGTTTCTAAAAATTCTTTTTTTCATCATTAAAAGGTTTTTAAAAGGAAAATACCCTTTAAATCGCTCTTCAATATTTGCAAATTATAGTTATTAACATTTTTGTACTAAATTTAAAATTTTTAACGCTCTTCAATTTTAAATTACATACAAAATGGGAAATCTTTACTTCTCTTATAAAACCTTTCAAAAGCTTTTCATACTTTTTGTTGGATTATCAATAAATTTCCAAACTGGTTTTGCTCAATTAGCTTTACAAAATTTTTCAAGCGCTTCAGGCACTACACCACCAGCAGGTTGGTCTAATGTTGTCAACCCTGGAACTACAGATTTAACCCAAAAATGGGAATTTGACAATACCTTAGATGGAGTTTCTGGAGGTGGTTTTTCTGGAAATTATGCTGTTTTAAATAGTGATAATTATGGAAGTGGATTTACTCAAAATGCAACTTTAACATCGCCAGTTTTTAGCTGTGTTGGTTTAACAAGTGTAAATATCCAGTTTTCAGAACAATTCCGATCATTTGGTGGCTCACAAGCAGAAGTAGATTTGAGTATTGATGGTGGTACAACTTGGACAAATGTGGCAACAAGAATTAGTAATTTAGGTTATCCAAACCCAGCCTCACAATCTTTAATACCAATATCGGCTGCAAATAATCAATCAAATGTTAGAATTCGATTTACTTACATCGGAACTTTTGGTTTTTGGTGGTCAATAGATAATGTTCAAGTATTACAAAAAATACCAACGAATATTACTTCAACACCTTCAGGAGGTAATTGGTCTGTTGGTACAACCTGGGTTGGCGGAATTGTACCTTCATCGATTGACAATGTAACAATTGCAAATGGTGCAACAGTTACCATTGATACTTCGCCAATTGTTAATAATCTAACTGTTGGGCAAGGTACTAGCGGTAATCTAGGCTTTGATGCACTTTCGAATGCAAGAACATTAACTGTGAATGGTAATTTAAGTATAGCTAATAATGCGACTTTTATTCCAGCAAATGGCAGCATAGGAAGGTTTGTAAGTTTATTAGGCAATTTAAATAATGCTGGAACAACGGATTTTTCACGAACAAATTCAGCACTAATTTTACGTGGTACAACTCCACAATCCATTAATTTATCAGGAAGCGGAACATTTTTAAACAGCAACACTATTCGGTTTTTAGAAATTAATAATAGTACCGGCGTTACTATTAATACACCGATTAATATTTCTTCACAAATAAATTTAGTTTCAGGAGTGTTTACTAACGGAAGCAATTTATCATTCGATAATACGCTCGGTGGCGTTTCAACTTCAACAATTTTACTACAAATAGGAGCACAAAGTTCACTTTCAACCTATCCAACAATAGGTCTATCAGCAACGTATCGGGTTACTTACACTTTCTACGCAGGAACGGTAAATAGCCAACAAACTGAAGGGTTTGAAATACCTGCAAGTAGAACTATTTTTTCTTTAATCATAAATAATGGTTTAGGTGTAGTTATGAATGGAGATTTAAATCTTACCAACGGTGGAACACCAATAGCTTTGACTAATGGAATATTGCACATGGGAGGCAATACCCTTCGATTAATGCTACCTACAGCAAATTTTCCGGCACCAAACTCATCTGCTTTGTCATGGGTTGATGGTAAAACGGCTGTAACAATTAGTAGTAATGCTAAAGTAACCAGAAATTTTCCAGTTGGGGGTACAGGTCCAGGCCAAGCTAGAACGTTGGTTATTAAAGGTTTAAGCAATGACATGTCATTTAATACTATAATCACTGTTGAAGTTCAGAATGGAAGTTCAAATACCGATGGATTAAATGTAAGTGATATTTCAAAAGCCAGAAGGCATTTTGTAAACGTAACTGGAAACACCTTATTAACGGTTGATTCAGTTAAGATTAATTATGGTACAGATGATTTACTTAATTTTAATCCTCTTGCCGACCGTACCATTGCTAATAGCGCAACCGCTGCAGGCCCTTATAATTCTATCCGTTCCAATCCAAATTTGAATTCAACTGAAATAATAAGTGATCAAGCAGTTCCAACTACGTTAGGTTATTTCGCTTTAGGTGTTTCTACTGGAAGCTTACCAATTACTTGGGTTGGTGGCCCAACTGGTGATTGGGGAATTGCTTCAAATTGGTCTGAAGGTGCAGTTCCAACATTATCAGACAATGTAGTTCTAAATTCAGCAATTGTAACATTGCAAGGTGGAGTACCACCTTATTTTGGAAATTCATTAATAATTGGAACCAGCGGTAGATTAAATGTGGCAGCAAATACACTTCAATTAGGCCCAAGTGGTGGTAGTAACAGACAATTAGTAACCAATGGAATTCTTGCTATTTCTGGAGGTAGTATAACTGCAAACGGAAATGTCTTATTTTCATCTACAAGTAGTTTTAATTTAAGTGGGGGAGATCTAATAATTGATGGCAATGATGGTTTATCGTCAGCGGGAAGTGTAGAAACTGGAATTGATTTGTTATCATTTTCTGTAAGTACTACAGGCAATATTAATGCTTCTGGAGGTAAAATATCCTTAATTGATCCACCTTTTGCAGGAACGGCAAATTCGTTGGTCATAAATTCCGATGCTGGTTCTGGAATAAAAAGTTTTGCAGGCTCAACCCTACAAATAGGAAATGGAATTAGTAATACAACCGCACCTGCAGGAAATGGATTTAAAATTAATACCTACGCTGGTTTTGAAATTGTTCCAATTGGTAATCTTACCGTTGCATCTGGATCAGCACAAGGTAGGTATTTAGCAAGTGCTACCAGTCCATTTGATGGAACACACATTGGAGGCAATTTGGTAATAAACAGTAACTCCGAAGCAAGAACAAGCGACAACGGTGCTGGATTTACCTTAAGTGGAAATATGACAAATAATGGAACCTTTACCACTTTAACTACTGTTTTAGATGCTTTAACTTTGGGAAATACACTTGGAACTCCATCGGCTTTAAGTCCTCAAGCTGTAACTGGTACTGGAATTTTTAGAAATAGTACAGGATTGTCTACTGCGAATTTTAGTAGTTTAAGTGTGAATAATACAACACAAGTAAACATTAATACTTCAACTTTTTTTACAGGGTCGGGCACGGGTACAGTTAGCAACAATCTAAGTTTAGAAAGTGGAATACTTAATATTGGATCTAACATTCTTACTGTTGGAACATCGACAAGCAATATTGGAACAGTAGCACCCGATGGTTCTGGAAATGTTAACGGTACTTTAAGAAGATTTGTAAGCATATCAACAGGAATTTATAATTTTCCGGTAGGCACAATTATCAAAAGATTAGCAAGTATTAATTTTACAACGGCACCTACAAGTGCAGGCTCGCTAAGTATTACATTTATTAAAGCAATTCCTGGAAACACTGGGCTACCATTGCTTCAAGGTAGTATTGATGTAAATAAAGTTGCCGATAGCGGCTATTGGAATGTAATAGCCGCGGATGGATTAGCAGGTGGTACATATTCACCTTCTTTTACAGCAACAGATTTTGGAGGGATCAATAATTTTGCCACATTAGTATTACTAAAAAGAGCCAATATTGCATCTCCTTGGGTTTTGAATGGAAATCACATAACTACTACGGGAAGCAATGTTCAACCATTATTACAGCGTAGCGGTGTTACTACAGGCTTTTCGCAATTCGGAGTTGGAAGTGATTCTGTTGGTAATCCATTACCTTTAAAATTGTTAAACTTTGACGGAAATCAATCATTGCTTTCGAACAACTTAGAATGGATCACCACCTCAGAAATCTCGATTAGCGGGTTTGAAGTCGAACGGCTTTCTGCTTCTGGAAAATTTATTAAAATCGGTCAGTTAGCTGCAATGAATAAATTTTCAGAAATGAATCAATATTCCTTTAATGATAATAGTTTCGATAGAGAAATAAGCCAATCCTATTACCGATTAAAAATTGTTTCATTCGATCAGTCATTTGAGTATTCGAGAACGATATCAATCAAAAATGACTTAAGGAAATTTTCTGCAACACTAGCTCCGAATCCATCATCAGGAAATTTTGTTTTTTCAATGAATACGATTAAAAACGAATCCATTAATCTGAAATTAATGGATATAACTGGACGTGAAATTTTAAATAAAACAATAATTGCCGATCAGGAAATACTTAATCAGGAATTTGATCAAACTGGGTTAGCAAAAGGAATTTATTTTTTACGATTCAGTTCTGGTATCAAATCAGAGAGTATAAAAATAGTAGTACAGTAAATTTAATAGAAAAAATAGGAACAAAAGTTTTTCAGATAAAACTGCATCAATTTGATAAATGTAGAAGAAATAAGAGAATATTGCATTTCAAAACCTCAGGTTTCAGAAGGTTTTCCATTTGGCGGAGAAGTATTAGTTTTTAAAGTGTATTCAAAAATGTTTGCCTTAATTGATCTGCAAAACCCTGATACCATAAATTTAAAATGCGAACCAGAGAATGCAATAGCGCTTAGAGAAAGATATGATGAAGTTCAACCAGGCTATCACATGAACAAAAAGCATTGGAATACAATAAGTTTAATGGGTACTTTAACACAAAACCAAATTACCCAGTTTATAAACGATTCATACGATTTAGTATTGAAAAGCGTACCTAGAAAAAAATTAATCTAATGAACAACTGGATAGAAAAAGATAATAAATTGCAAAAGACATTCGCATTCAAAAATTTTATTGAAGCTTGGTCATTTATGAATTCAGTTGCATTGGAAGCCGAAAAAGCTAATCATCATCCCGAGTGGAAAAATATTTACAATAAAGTTTGGATTGAACTAAGTACACATGATGCTGGAAACATAGTTTCAGATAAGGATCGTGATTTAGCTAAACAAATCGATAAATATTACCGGCCTGAATGAGGTATTTTATTTTTTTTGTGCTGGCTATTTTTTTTACAAAATCATATAGTCAACTTACTCCGTTTGAAATAAGTAAAGGAAAAGAAACAGCTACCTACCATCAGATAATTGAGTTTTACAAAATCTTATCTGAAAAGAATTCTGAGATAACAATAACTGAAATTGGTAAAACAGATATTGGAAAACCTTTAAGTTTAGTAAAAATTGCTAAAGTAAATTCGGGATTTAATAAGTGTAAAGTTTTAATAAACAATGGAATACACCCTGGCGAACCAGAAGGAATTGATGCTTCTATGATGTTTGCGAGAGATATATTTAATCATAAAAAGCTAAATAAATTATTAGATAAGGTTGATATTTATCTGATTCCAGTTTATAACATAGATGGATGTTTAAATAGAAATAGCAGTACTCGAGCAAACCAAAACGGTCCTATTGAATATGGTTTTAGAGGAAATGCAAAAAACCTAGATCTGAATCGTGATTTTATTAAATGCGATTCAAAAAACGCTGAACTTTTTGAATTAATATTTCAATCGATAAAACCTGATTTATATATTGAAACCCATACAAGTAATGGAGCAGATTATCAATATACGTTAACGTATATTCCAACTCAAAAGGATAAATTAAATCAATCTCAAGGGCAATATTTTGAAAAAGTAATGATACCCTCCATTGCTGCTTTAACAAAAGATGCAGGTTTTGAAATGACACCTTTTGTGAATACCAGAAAGGTAAAACCAGATGATGGGATAGATGGGTTTTTTGACAATCCGCGATATTCTACCGGATACGCATCATTGTTCAATACCTTGGGTTTTATGGTAGAAACACACATGCTAAAAGCGTTTAATAAAAGGGTAAAAGCTACTTACACTTTTCTCTCAGCCGCAATTGAAATTGCTTATCGTGATGCAGAAAACATCATCCAATTGCATGCTGAGGCAGATAGTGCTTTGTTTTATCAGCAGGAATTTCCATTAACTTGGAAACAAGACACCAGTAATTTTGAATTATTAAACTTTAAAGGATATAAAGCAAAGTACATTAAAAGTAAAATTTCTGGTTTCGATAGATTGTTTTATGATCGATCAAAGCCGATGTATATAAATGTGAAATATTATAACAAATTTGTTCCCAACTTAGTTATCAAAAAACCAGCTGCTTATGTTATTCCACAGGCATATCAATCAATTATTAAATTGCTTCAGATAAATCAGGTAGAAATGTATGAGTTAACCAGAGATACAACGATAATAGTTGAATGCTACCAAATTGATAGTTTAAAAACGCTTTCTAAACCTTACGAAGGGCATTACTATCATTCTAAAATTTTCACTTCTAAAAAAACAGATTCAATTAATTATTTTAAAGGAGATAAAATAATTATAACTGATCAAAAATCAAACAAATATCTTATAGAAACTCTTGAACCAGAGGGCAATGATTCTTTTATGGCTTGGAATTTTTTTGATGCAATTCTCAATCATAAAGAAGGATATTCTGATTATGTTTTTGAGGATTTAGCGCTGGAAATTTTAAAAAATGATCCGATATTAAAAGCTGATTTCGAAAACAAAAAATTTCAAGACAAAGCCTTTGCTTCAAATCCTACCGCCCAACTTGATTTTATTTATCATCGTTCCAAATTTCACGAAAAAACGTATAACCGTTATCCGGTAGCTCGAATCTTGTTTGAAAATTTAATTCCAACACAAATCCTAAGTTATTAATATGAATTTTCTTGCTGCACCTGTTGCCACCTTTATTTTTGTACTTACCATTGCAACCAGTTTATTTGGTTTGCTGGCCAACAGAAATATTATTGACAATCTCATGTTGCATCCCTATTCCATAAGCCGTGGCAAAAAGTCTTATACCATTTTCGGAAGCGGAATAGTACATGCAGATTTTAATCATTTGATTTTCAATATGCTCTCGTTCTTTTTTTTCGCGTTTACCTTGGAACAAATTACAGGCTCACTATTTTTTGGTTTACTATACTTGGCTTCATTAATTATTAGCGATTTACCATCAATTATTAAACATAAAAACAATCCTCAATATTTTAGTTTAGGAGCTTCTGGCGCTATATCTGCTATAATTTTCAGTTATATTTTGTTTGATCCATTGCAAAAATTTTATCTATTTTTTATTCCAATTGGTATTCCCGCTTATATTTTCGGTGTTCTTTACTTAGCGTATTGTGCATATGCAGCACGGCAAGCAAGCGATCATATTAATCACGATGCGCACTTTTATGGAGCACTTTCTGGTTTGTTTTTAACCATACTTTTTCACAAAGGAATTTTATCCAATTTTATTCAAACTATAACTGGGTAGTATTCGTTATCAATTTGTTTTTCTTAAGAATTTTAATTTTTTTATTAAGTCAATTCTTTATTTTAGTGCATCAAAATTTATGAAAGAATTATTTCTTAATCCAGCCTTTTTATTCACTGCATCGCTTTTTATGGCTATAGCAATATATTCTTTGTTTCTTTTATACAAAAATTCTTCCTTGAAATCGAAAGCAAGAAACGAAGAAAAACTAGCTGACGAAGAAGATCCCGAACTTAGGGACATTAAACTCCCTACTATTCAAGGCATTATTTACCCAAGCGATAAAAAAGTTTCTGATAGAAATTTACAACGGTAAATCAATTTCTAATTCATTCAATATTCCGTTTTCATTTTCGATAAACGATATAGGTTTTTCTGGATTCTTAAGAATTTCAAATTTAACAAAACCCCAGGTTTTCCAGAATGCTTCTAAAACTTGTCCATACGTTTTGTTTTCCCAACGAGCGAAAAGTTGTTTACCTGGCATAATGCTGTAAGGTAATGCACTCATTGTACTTTTACCTTCCTTTTTGCTGATTACATATTCAGCCGTCGGATTTAATAAATATCCAGAATAATAAATTCGAGCAGCAAATTCTTGAAATTGAATAGGATGTAACTTTATAAAACGTGTTTTTTGATAAAGCTCCTCATGATAAATGGCATTTGCACCATTATCTTGCAAACATATTATTAAACCGATACCATTAAATTGAGCCGAAAATATCATGGTATTCAGCTCATCGCGATAGTCAAACAAATAAGCTCCTTGTTTTACTTCCATTAAAAATATTGACCAAGGTTTTACTTCATCAAATTCAATTTGCCCGGTTAGCGAAAGTAAAGCCAAATGATGATGAGTAAATTTTTTTATGAGAGAAGGAGCAATGGAAAGTGGCTCATTATTTTCGCGTTGAGAAAGAGCAAGTTTTAGTTCTGTTACAATTATTCCGTACATCATTAAACCAGTCCATTGAAAAATTTCTAAGTCATAAAGGGTAGAAAAATCGGAGTAACCATTCTTAAATTTTGCCTTAACCTTATTTTGTAATGGAGTAATAAAATTTTCCATAGCAAACTGGGAACAGGGTAAAGTAAGTTTGATATATGTTGTAAAAGATTCATCCAATAATTTGAAAGGCTGGTCAGCTAATCCAAATTCTTGACATAGCCAATCTGGAAAAATCGGCATAAACTGTTGACCATCTGTTTTTTCTCCAGTCAGAAAACAGTGAAAATCATCAAAAGCAAAATCAGAAAATGGCTGGAAAATTGGGTTTTCGTTTATCATTGAAAAGCCAAAAATAAATAAACCAGCTTAGTAATTGCTGTAAAAGTTTCTGATTTTACTTTTCAATTGGTCGAAAATTGGTTTAGTAAATTCAATAAAAAGGGCTTGTGGTGCTGGTGGTGGTATTTCTAGTTGTTCAGTTAAATTTATTTGTTCATCGCTCAATGCTCGATCATCTCCTCGATATGTTGCCCATTGGTTTCGCCAAACAAATGTGCCTGGAAATTTTTCCTGTGTTTGTATTGCATTAGTTTTTGAGTTAATAATTTTAAAATCAAGCAAACCACTAGAGTTTATGGTTTTAGTAAAACTTATCAATTTAGCTTTTACCGTTCCGTAAATAGGTTTTCCACCATCTTTTTTCAAAATTACACTGTCTCTCGAAAAATCTTCTACCAGCTCTTTCATATAGGTTTGGCCAACAACAAAATCATCAAAGCGAATAATAATTTCCTGATCAAAATCTTTTCTTTTAATTTTTTTGGCTTCTGAAACGGAATAAAATTCAACAAACTCACGGGTGCTAAATTCTAATAGAAATTCGGATATTTTATTTTGAAAAAATTCATTAGAAAGACCAAAAGCAATAGAAGAAACTGGAATTTGATCAACTAAAACGTGAATAGTAGCGGCATCTTTTGCCTCGGTTATTTTACTTTTAACATCACGCATCCCAGGTATAAACGAGTCGGCTGCGATAAAATCGAAATAAGCTTTTTTCGCCGCTACTTTGGTTCCTTCTAAAAGTTTCTTTTCGCCTAAAGCATATCGTGCTTCTCCAGATTTTTGCTTTGCTTCTTCTTTTTCTAACACAAAATTTCTTGGTTTTAGTACCGAAAGTGCTCCAGGGCTTCTATTTATTTCATCATATAACCCATCCAGATTTCGGTAACTATCCAAAACTTTTTCCCATTTATATACATCAGATGATAATTTGACATCATTAATGTTTTTCAATTCATAGTTTAATGCCATCGGGTAAGCTTGTCGCAAAGTTTGTTTAGCATTTTTATTCTTTGGATCTGCTCTTAAACGATTCACTGATTTTAAAACTGCTTCGTTATAATTACCTTTTTGAAGAGATTTTTTGCCAGAACTACAGGCTGAAATAATGGCAACAAAAAGGATAAAAACAAATTTTTTCATGGATATAGAATTAATATTGCAATTACCATATAATTGACTGTTTTATGAAAAATATTTTTTATTGATTAGCGTAAAGTTCTATGATGAAAATTACTGCAAAACCTTTTATTCTTGAATTGAAAAATCCATTTGGAATTTCAAAAAACCTGCGAAATAGTACGGATACAATTATAGTAACGATTGAATGTGATGGATTTTGTGGTTTTGGAGAAGCTTCTCTTCCTCCCTATTTAATTGAAAATCAATTGAGTGTTCTGAATTTTATTAAAAAAATAAACCCAGTTAATATTACTTATCCCTTTAATTTTGCTGTAATACATGAATATCTGGATAATTTAGATCATGGCAATTATGCAGCGAAAGCATCAATTGATATTGCTTTGCATGATTTGCAAGGTAAAATTGAACAAAAAGCATTATTTCAGATACTAGATTCAAATCCAGAAAAAATGCCTTATTCCGCTTTTACCATAGGCATTGGTACGCCAGAAGTAGTTATTGCCAAAACAAAGCAGGCAAATGCTTTCAGATATTTAAAAGTAAAACTTGGCGGAGAAGACGATGAAGCGATGATTAAGGCTATTAGAAGTATAAGTTTCAAACCATTATACATTGATGTGAACGAGGGATGGAAAGAAAAGAGAAAAGCATTAGATTCAATTTTTAGACTAAGAGATGATGGGGCGAAATTAATTGAGCAGCCTATGCCGGTTCAAAATTTAGCAGAAACGAGCTGGCTAAGTGAAAACAGCCCAATTCCTATCATAGCTGATGAAGCTTTCCAAATTATTGATGATTTGGAAAAATTGCAAGGCGTTTATAAAGGAGTTGTTGTTAAATTAATGAAATGCGGTGGAATTTATCCAGCAAAGCAAATAATTGAAAAATCCAAAAAACTAGATTTGAAAATAATGATGGGATGTATGAATGAATCATCTTGTGCAATAATGGCTGCAGCGGCATTAGCTCCATTTTGCAACTATGCCGACCTAGATGGACCTTTTTTATTAACCAACAACCCATACGTAGATCCAAAAATGGGAAATGGAAAAATTGTATTGAGTAAAAATCCTGGTTTGGGTTTATCTTCAAATAGTTAAAAAAACTTTTAACAGGCAACTCAATGTCTTAAAATTGACTATATAAATCTATATAAAACCGAATTCTACCAAAATTCTAAAATTTAACTATTTTAGATGATTATTAATTTATCAATTTATGAAAACAAAATTTTTACTTAGCACCCTATTTTTATTGGTATATCTGGGCTCCAACGCACAGAATAGAAGAATTACTCCAACAAAAAATTCTGTTGGTTCAATTAATACTAATATTCAAAATCCAGTTACAACCGCCAAGCGTGAATGCGGAACTAGCCAAGTTTTAGAAAATGATTTGAAAAATGATCCCAATCTAGCTTCCAGAATGGAAAAAGTAGAAAGAGATATTTCAGAGTGGATAAAAAATTCAGCAAATAACAAATCTGGAGCTGTAGTAACTATTCCAGTAGTTTTTCAAGTTGTTTATAAAAATGCTTCCGAAAATCTATCAGTAGCAAGATTAAATGATCAGTTAGCAGTTCTGACAAAAGATTTTAGAAAATTGAATTCTGATGCAGGTAATGTTCCTGCACCATTTCAAGGTGTTGCAGCTGATATAGAAATTGAATTTTGCTTGGCCACAACTGATCCAAATGGAAATCCAACTAATGGAATTATAAGAACTGCAACTACGACAGCAAGTTTTGGACTTAGTAATGAAGTAAAAGCAACGGCTACAGGTGGTGTTGCTCCTTGGAACACTTCGAAATATTTAAATATTTGGGTTTGTGATATTACAGGAAGCGTTTTGGGATATGCTCAATTTCCTGGCGGATCATCAAGTACAGATGGAATAGTAATGGATTATGCTTACACAGGTGTACAAGGTTCAACTGCTCCTTATAATTTAGGTCGAACTGCAACACACGAAGTAGGACATTATTTAGGCTTGGTGCATATTTGGGGAGATGCAAATTGTGGAGATGATCAGGTTTCTGATACACCACCGCAAAGTAGCCCTACCGGTGGTTGTCCTACATTTCCTGTTGCCAGCACTTGCGTAGGGAGTAATGCAAATGGAAATATGTTTATGAATTATATGGACTATTCTAATGATGCTTGTTTATATATGTTTACAACTGGACAGAAACAAAGAATGCTCGCTGCTTTAAATACCAACAGAGCAAGTTTATTGACAGCAAATGTATGTGCACCTGTTATTGCAGGTCCAGGTTGCGATACTTTACTAGAAACATTTTTTACTAATAATTATAATTTAAATTTATATTTAGTATCGGAAGCTGGGCAAAATGGATATGTGTCTGGAAATAATAGCTATGGTGATAAAGCAAAAGCAGAAAAAATATCCACTTTTGTTGCTGGGAGTAAAGTAAAAGGAGCAATATTTTATTTTGCTATTGCAAATACTGGAAATGCAAATGATGTAATTACCGCAAAAGTTTGGAATTCGGGTGGAACTGGAGGTAAACCAGGTGCCGTATTAGGATCTAAAACCGCAAAAATTATTGACATAGCAGCCAATGTTAACTTATTTGAGACAACTTATATTGAATTTCCAGTTTTGATACCAGTAACCGGCCCATTTTATGTTGGAACTGATTTAAATAATACTCCAGGTGATACAGTTGCAATTATTACAACATCTGATGGTGATGTTCCTGCAGGTGCAAATAGTGCATGGGAGCAACAAGCATCTAATGTTTGGTATCCTTATTCAGAACCAAGTCCAACGGGTTGGGGTCTTGATTTAAAGCATTTTATTTTTCCTGTGATGTGCACTACCGTTGGTATTGGAGAAATATTACAAGAATCTAATGTATCTGTTTTTCCTAATCCAGTGAATCAAAATTTGTCTGTTGTAATAGGTAAGGATGTAAAAAATTCTTCTGTGTTAATTTATAATTTACTAGGGCAACAAGTTGCACCGGCTACTATCAATAATTCAGGAAAATTAACTTACAGTGTAGATGTTTCAAACCTGACTCCAGGTGTTTATTTTATTCAGGTTAAAACTGAACTTGGCAACATTACCAGAAAATTTGTGAAAGAATAATAAAATAGTTCGTATTTAAAAGCCCCGCTTTTCTTTAAAAAGGCGGGGCTTTTTTGTATTCAACCCTTATAGAGTTGTGTAAGTCAATATGTTCATATCCATGGATTTCATCCATTGGTATTAAAATTCAAGCCGTTCAGGCTTGTAGGTATTTGTGAAATCTCCTATTTTTTCTTTTTATGCTAAAAGATTGCCAACATTGATTTCAAACATGGTTATTAAAGTTAAAGCCCTTTAGGCATGTAGGTATTTGTGAATTGTTATAAACAATTTTTAAAAAGGCAAATCGTCTTCTTCACTTGCTGCTGTAAACGACTTTGATACAACCGGTTCTGGGCTTTCATCTACTCTATTATTTGCATTTGAGTTAGTCGACTGGTTAGATGAACCATTAGATGCGCTAGCTCTTTTTACTTTCCATGCCTGCAAAGAATTAAAATAAATTTTCTCTCCGTTTTTTTCCCAAGCTCTTCCTTTTAAATTGAAGGCTACTTCTACGCTATCGCCTTCGTTGAATTCATCAACCAAGGAGGTTTTATCTTGAGCCAGCTCAAACTTGATGAATTCCATATATTGCCCGTTTTCTGAATATTCTACAACAAATTCTCTCTTTTTAAAAGAATCAGTAACTTGCTTTACAGCAGAAATTTCAATTATTTTTCCAGTGATTTCCATTTGATCTTAATTTTTAGTTCTTATAATATGTAACAAAAATAAAAAAACGCTTAGTCTTTATTCAATGCTTTGTCAATAATAAATACAATTCGAGAACGATGTGCTTGTGTATCTGTTCCTAAACCTGGGTTCGCACTCATCATCGATTTTATTTTTTTGAGTGAGTATAGAGCCAATGATTTTGCATGGTAATCATAACTGTCCAGATTGTTAACTTTTATTAATCCATTCACAAATTCTGTCTGTAAATTTTGTCGAAAAGTATTTACAGTCGTGCTAATATCAGCTTGAAACATATCATTTGTTAATTCTGTTATATATTCACTTAGCGAAAGTTTGTTTCCATAAAGTGCAGCATCCGTTATTCTTAATAAGGTAGTTGGATGCAATAAATGTTGCAAAACATCTTTTTGTATAGCCAATATTCGTTCATGTATTTTAGGATCTTCTGTAGTGCCCGAAAAGCCAAAACCACGTCGCTGCATTTGTAAATAGGCATACAAATCTGAAGAAGCATCAGATGCTTTTGGCGAGAAAACATGATCGTATAAACCTAATAAAGCACGATTCTGATCTGTATAAGTAACCGGAGTAAATGGTTTACTACTTTTTAAATTGGATTGCCCAACAAATGAACGATCGACATAAACACCACCTACATAGCGTGAGAGTACTCTTGCAGCTGTGGCGGTTTCGTTATTCAAAGCTAAAAACATACCTCTTAATTCGTGATAAGATTGCCCGTTTAGCGCAAATTTAGTTTTGAGGGTTGGGACTATTTTTTCTACCAAACGAAAACGATCAATTGAATAAGTAATTGCATTATTACTCATATCTCCAACCATTACCCTCGGATCAATTCCTGAACCAGAACTTCTCATATCATCGGCATCATTTCCAAACGCATTTGCAGGATTTGTTGATTGCATCAAAATATTTTCTAACCTTAATTGTTCCTGCTCTTCATCTTCTAAAGCAGTAGAATATCCATATTCCAATGCCCAACGATCATAAGGACCAGGTTTGGAAGAAAAATATTCTCCTTGTTTTTCACTATTGAGGGCCACGTTTATTGCTGGATAATCCATTATTGAACCCATTAAGCCGGTTTCGGCAGTTAGTTTTCTGTTGTGAACATCCACATCATCGTACAATTGGCTTGCTTTCATATTATGATTCAACCCGAAAGTATGACCCATTTCATGCAAAATCAAATAGTAAATTCCTGATTTCATTAAGTCTTTGGTAACAGTTGAATCTGCATCAGCTGCTTTTAAACTTGCCATTCCAAACATCATATTTTGTTGCATAATTTCACTTAACCCGCAATACTGGTGACCATCTGGAAATAGATAATCTTCCTCTTTCGATTCTGCTGATCCGATTTTAGAAAACAGTTTTTCTTGAATTCTTTTATTGTATAAAAAAACATACTCCAACATAATGTCGGCTCCCAAAATTTGTCCAGTACGTGGATTTACGAAGCTTGGTCCATAGCCACCAAAAACCGGAGCAGGGGAAGATGTCCACCTTAATACGTTATATCTAATATCGCCTGCATCCCAATCCGCATCATCTGGTTGCTGATTTACTTGAATTACATTTTTAAATCCTGCCCGTTCGAAAGAAGCATTCCAGCTTAATGCTGCATTTTTTATAGTTTCACGATATTCAACCGGTGTTGTGTTTTCCATCCACCATACGATAGGCTCAACTGGTTCGGAAACACTTGCATATTTATTTTTCTTTTCCAAGTGCCAGCGGTTGATTGCATCATGGTATGGCGTTGCACTATTAGAAGTCATATCATCCGCTTGTTGGGTGAAGAACCCAACCCTAGGATCATCAAAGCGTGGTTTATAATTATTTACAGGAACCTCGATAAAACTATGTTGTAAGGTTACTGAAACAAAGCGATCATCGGTTATGCCTTTACCTGCATTCGCAGATTGAGCAGGATTATCGAAAATATAGGTAATAGCTACATCTGTGTTTAATGGATAATTCTTGATGTAGGCATATTTCGATTTTTCTTTATTTATGCTTCCTAAATTAAAAACTGACCCTGGTTTTGCATTCGGATTGGCTACAGGTTTTAATTGTTGAAGATTTTCTGAGAAAAATAAATCATCAGCTTTAACCAAAAAAGCATCAGCATCATTAGCAACAATTGTTAAACTAGCAATTACTGCATTACTAATGTTGGCTTTTGCCGCTTTACTAATCGCATTATTTTTATCGAAATAGAATCCTGTATTTTCTTCAACCAACTCAATTTTATTAAAGTATTTTCGAATAGAAATGATGCTGTTACCTCTAAAACTTCCTCGGTTTAGTCGCAATGATGATGGCCCATCTACGGCATTATTATGGTAAACAAATTCTTTATCAATCTGTCGTTTTTCGATTTCTAAATAAGCAGATCCATTGGCGGTATCTTGGTAGATTGTAAATAACCCTGGAAAACTTTTAAAATTTTTAACGTATTCACGAATAGCTTTTCGCGAAGATTCTTTTTTTTCGGCTGCTACATTTTGCTCTACCAACGTTACTTTAGAATCTTCTTTTTTATCTTTCTTTTTCGATTTTTTTTGAGCCCATGCACAAGAAATTGTCATGACAAAAATTAAAATCAGTATGCTACGAATAATCGACATATTCAGGGTTAAATTTTAGTTTATGAAAATTCTAAATTACACATTTACTCAAAAATTGAAGCAGGCATAAAAAATTGCAATTTGCAACCTTAATTTAAACGCTTTCTTTTTAATTTATTTCATGAATAATCCATATATAACATTAGCAAAAATTGTAGTTACCTGTCCGAAAAGGTTGACTCCTTATCTTAAAAAAGAACTTTTGGATCTTAATTATGAATTAGAATCCGAAACTGCGACGGGTGTTGAAATCATTGGAACCTTGCAAGATACGTATCGGATTAATCTAAATATAAGAACGGGGAATCAAGTTTTATACCTGATCAATCAGTTTGAAGCAAGCAATGCCGACGAATTGTATGCGGCCATAAAAGAAATGGAATGGGAAAACTTGATTGAGCAAAATGGATATTTTTCTATTTCATCTCATGTAGAAAATGATACGATAAAAACGAATTTGTTTGCTAATCTGCGGGTGAAAGATGCAATTGCTGATCGATTTATGGATCAATTTGATGAGCGCCCAGACTCTGGAAGTATGCGAAATAAATCTGCTTTTCATATTTTTTGGAAAGGTAATTCGGTGAATGTGTACATCGATTCGTCGGGTGAAACATTAGCGAAACATGGATATCGTAAGATGCCACATTTGGCGCCTATGCTCGAAAATCTGGCGGCTGCTTGTTTGCTAAGTACTAAATGGGATAAAAAAACTACAGTCGTAAATCCGATGTGCGGTAGTGGTACTATTGCTATTGAAGCTGCTTTGATTGCCTTACAAAAAACGCCTGGATTTTTCAGAAATAATTATGGTTTTATGCATTTGAAAGGCTATGATGAAGAAATATATTTAGCTGAACGGAAGCTTATGAAAGATAGGGCGTTGAAAGATTTGCCTTTCCGGATTATTGCTACGGACATTGACCCCAATGCAATTGTAGCTGCCAAAGCGAATGCTGATACTGCGGGTGTGGCTCATTTCATTGATTTTGATGTTTGCGATTTTACTGAAACTCAAGTGCCGGCAGGACCTGGAATTGTTTTCCTTAATCCTGAATATGGAGAACGAATGGGTGAATATGATGAACTGGAAATAGTTTATAAGCAAATTGGCGATTTTCTGAAACAAAAATGTAAAGGATATTTAGGCTATATTTTTACGGCCAGCCCTAATCTTGCTAAAAAAATAGGGTTAAAAGCTGAGCGCAAAGTGGAATTTTATAATAGTGTATTGGATTGCCGATTGATGGAATATGATATTTATGATGGTAGTAAAAGGGAACCGAAAGTGAACCAAGAAAAGATGAATTGAGGTTGTTGAATGGGTTATTTGGGTGTTGTTAGGTGTTTTTAGATTCTTTATTTACCTCTTTACCAAGATTGTTTTTCTATGGTAAGAGTTTGATTAGGAACTTAACATGTATATTCTGGAAAATAATGTGATCAAATTGGATCATTATTGTATCTTATTAGAATAAAATGTTGTTGTTTGGGAATGGAAAGTCATTGTTTGGGATTAGCATGTATCTATTCGGGATTACGCGGTGATTGTTTTAGATTGCGCGGTGATTGTTTGGGATTTGCAGGTGATTGTTCGAGATTAGCAAGTGACTAATCGGGATTGCGAGAAGATTGTTTGGGATTAGGCGGTGATTATTTAAGATTATTTATTTATTATTCGGGATTAAACTGGTTCTGTTTTAGATTAGCAAGTGATTGTTTGGAAATATTTTGTTCTTTGGATTGTTTATGATAAAATAAATATATAAATATCGATAGAGGATTTAATTTAAGGTTATTTAGAAACTATATGATATTGCAATTTTCGAAAAATTAAATTCGGAGGGTAGCTTAGGGATTGAAGCGGCATCCTTTTTTATCAATTAAAAAACAAATAATTTAAAAAAGATATAGCTGAAAGCCCGACCCCAATTTTTTTATTGGGGGAAGCTCATAAAAAATATTGTACTATAGAAAATTATACATACTAAAAGTAATATGAAATCTACAAATTATAACATATGTTTAAAAATCGTTAATAACATTTAAAAATCTATTTTTTTAAGCACTTAACATATTATTTAACAAAAAAGCCCATTATCTCTAATGGGCTTTTTTATTAAAAGTAAAATTGTAATTAAATGGCTTATCAATTTCTCTTCCTTAAAAATCAAACCTAATTCCCTGTGCTAGAGGCAAATTATTTCCATAATTAATGGTATTAGTTTGTCGGCGCATGTATACTTTCCAAGCATCTGAACCAGATTCTCTGCCACCACCAGTTTCTTTTTCTCCACCAAACGCACCTCCAATTTCTGCTCCTGATGTGCCAATATTCACATTCGCAATTCCGCAATCTGAGCCAGAAGCTGAAAGAAATTTTTCGGATTCGCGCATGTTAGTGGTCATAATAGCAGACGATAAACCTTGCGGAACATCATTTTGTATTTGTATGGCTTCGTCCAATGTTTTGTAGGAAATTAAATAAAGGATAGGAGCAAATGTTTCGTGCTGCACAATGGCAAAATGATTTTTAACTTCTGCAATACAAGGCTTTACATAACAACCTGAAGTATATTCGGAACCCGTTAAAATGCCGCCTTCTACTGCCATTGTTCCACCTTGTTCTTTAATTTTACCTAGCGTTTCCATATAAGCATCCACAGCAGATTTATCAATCAATGGTCCTACATGGTTGGCTGAATCCAATGGATTTCCAATTTTTAATTGTTGATATGCGCTGATTAGTTTTTGTTTAAAATTCTGATAAACACTTTCGTGAATGATTAATCTACGAGTTGTTGTGCAGCGTTGGCCTGCAGTGCCTACTGCTCCAAATACGGCACCGACTAAACTCATATCTAAGTCTGCATTTTCAGTAATAATAATTGCATTATTGCCTCCTAATTCCAATAAAGCCCTGCCCAATCTGCCAGCAACAGCTGCATTTACTGCTTTTCCCATTCGGGTAGAGCCTGTTGCCGAAACCAATGGAACTCGAACATCATTCGCCATTTTTTCGCCAATTTCTCGATCGCCAATTACTAAACAAGAAATTCCTTCTGGCAAATTGTTGGCTTTTAAAACCTTTGCCATTATATTTTGGCAAGCAATTGCAGTTAATGGAGTTTTTTCTGACGGTTTCCAAACGCAAACATCGCCGCAAACCCATGCCAATGCAGCATTCCAGCTCCAAACTGCAACCGGAAAATTGAACGCAGATATAATTCCTACAATTCCTAATGGATGATATTGCTCGTACATTCGATGTAAAGGACGTTCGGAATGCATGGTTAAACCATATAATTGTCTGGATAAGCCCACCGCAAAATCACAGATGTCTATCATTTCTTGCACTTCGCCCAAACCTTCCTGCAAACTTTTTCCCATTTCGTACGATACCAAAGCACCCAATGAATCTTTATGCGATCTAAGTTCATCGCCTAGTTGACGAACAATTTCACCTCTTTTTGGTGCGGGCATCATTCGCCAAACTGGAAAAGCGTGTTGAGCAGTTTCAATAACCAAATCATATTCAACTGGAGAGGCGAAAGAAACAGCAGCTATTTTTTTACCATCTACTGGTGAAAATATATCAGTTGAATGAGCTTCTTTAGGCGTTCCATGTTTTAAACCGGTGCTGTAACCTGAATTTAATGCTTCAATTCCTAAGTTTTTTAGAATTTGATCGATGTTGTGAATCATATTATTAGGGATTATAAACTTATATTTTTAACTAAGTTTAATGGGTTTATTGATTTTAAATTAAGCACAAAGCTAATCTTTTGACCATAGGTTAATTGATTGAGATCGCTTGAAATTACTAAGGGAAAATATACTTCCAATACATTCTTAAATAAAGGAAGGTATAGTCCGGCATCGTAAAATAAAATAGCATTATTGTTAAATGAATCTTTATAGTCAGATATGCCAACGTCGCCATACAAACCTAATGGAACACCAATCGGGAATGGAACTTTAGCATTAGCGGCAAACATATATTTGCCAGGATTAGCAGTAGTTATGTTTTTAAAGCCTCCATCATTGTTAGAAAGTTGTTGATCTAAAAACGTGTCACTCACTTTGCTTCTATCCAAAAATACCTGATCATATAGGTAATCACTGTTTCCATTAAAACTAAAATTATAATTAGTGCTGTAGTTATTATTTTGTAATACAATTGAGCCAACAAATACCCTTAATTCTGCTGCTTTTTTTAATTTTTTATACGTAAAATTAAAATTGAATTCTGTTTCAGCTTTTAAAAATGTTTCTTCTTGTTGAAGGGTAATTCTAAAATTATATGGATTAATTAGCCGACTATTAATACTCCTAAATGTTAACTCATTAAATAAGTTTTTTGATTTAGAATAGCCTGAATAACCACTAGCAAAGGAGTCAAAACTTAATTCAACTTGATCAACATTGGTTAAGACCGATCTGAATGAAATAAATTCTTTTGTTGAAGATCGAAACGATTTTCTTTTTAATTCAAAGTCAATCATTCCTTGTATTTTTTGAAATTTTAAATCTTTTTGAGGAAGAGAATTAAAAGAAGAAAATGTAAAATAGGTAAATTGGTTATAATTGCTTGATAGAGTGATTCGTTGAAATGTATTGGTTGGATACCAGTTATATGCCAATTGCCCAGTTCCATTTAATTGTTTTGATTTAAAACCATATAAAGGAACTAAGGCAAACTCGAATTTCTTAGCTGGCAAAATTGAATTATATAAAGCAAGCCCAGCCATAAAACCATCATTAAAATTATATCCAATTACGGGAGTGTAAAATAATTGTGTGCGATCTCTTTTTTCGAAACTCGCTAATAATTGCAAACGAATCTGTTCCGTTTTTTTCAAAATTCCAGAGGTTCTACTAAAATTATTGGATTGATTTATTTCTGGAATTTTATTTTCAAAGTCTATTTTAAAACTCTTAATATTAGTTGAATTAAAATTTACAGTTGAAATGCCAGTAAATGGTTCAATTTTTTTGGTTTCAATTAATTCATTTTTGTAATTAAAAGATGAAACAAAAACTGGAGCAGCAAAATCTGTTTTTGATTTAATGGAAACAGCATATCCATCCTCAAGCTTTTTCACTTTCTTAATGCTGAAATCTACTTTTTTAGTTGTTAGTATGATATCTTTAAAAAACCAATCTAAATTTTTGCCAGAAGTTTTTTCAAATACAGCTTTCAAATCTTCGGGCTGCGGATGCTTAAATTTCCATTCTTGAAAATAAGTTTGCATGGCTTTGTCGAAAATTTCAGTTCCTAAATATGTTTCCAAATAATTTAAAACTAAACCTGTTTTAAAATACGTGATTACACCTGAGTTTATTTCGGAATAAAACTGAGTAGAAAGTTGAATCGGCTGATCTTCATTTTTACGTGCATTTAATAAGTATAAAAGATAATTTTCATAACCTGATGGATAATCTTTTACTCCTAAAATTTTTGCAGCAGGATTTTCGGCAAATTTCCCCACCAATTTATCATTTGGGTATTTTGTACGGATATATCTTCTTTCATTAAAGGTATTAATGCCTTCATCCATCCAGGCATTGTCTCGTTCATTACTTCCAAGTATTCCATAAAACCAATTATGACCAACTTCGTGCATTATCACGGTTTCCAGCATTTTATCGGTATTTATATTTCCAATAACTGTAACATTTGGATACTCCATTCCACCTCCAGCAGACAATGCTCCGTCAACTGCGGTTACTTGTTTGTACGGATAATTTCCATTCCATAATGAATAATAATAAATAGCATCATGTAAATAAGGTAAGCTCTTTAACCAGAATTTAGAATTTTTATTGGTGAACATGCTATACAAAATCACAGAATCATTAGAATTTGGAAGCTTCACAGATCCTTGCAACACATTAAATTCTTTATCAGCAAACCATGCAAAATCATGCACATTGCTTTGTGTATATCGGATTGTTTTTTTTGTTAATGATGAAGTCAAAACAGAATCTTTTGAAAAATCAGACTTTTCAGAAGTTTCTTTTATTTTTTGTGTTAAAAAGATTTTTTCAGATTCTGTTTGTAAATCACCCGTTGCCCCAACAACATAATTTTCGGGTAAAGTAATGGAAACGTCAAAACTGCCAAACTCAGAATAAAACTCACCTTGGTCAAGATACGGTATTGGATGCCAGCCGTTTTTATCATAAACAGCAGGTTTTGGGTACCATTGTGTAATTTGATATGCCTGATCAACATGCCCTAATCTCGAAAATGAATTAGGAATTTTGACTTGGAAAGGCGTTTTTATTGTACAACTTTTGTTAGATTCAAGCGGTTCTGGCAATTGTAAAATAATGATATCTGGTTGATTATTATAAATTTTGAAACTTGCAGCTTTACCATTTATGCTGAAATCAAGTCCGGTTAAAGAGCCTCTTTCTTCATTGCTGCTTTTGTAAAATGTTTTGCTTTTATTTTCTATTTGTTGAATGGCAAAGGCAGAATTGTCAGAACTATATGCTTCGGGCCAAATATGAAAATATATTTCATTGAGTGTAGTTGGTGAGTTGTTTATATAATCAATTTCTATGTTTGCAATAAGCAAATGATCTAAATCGTTCAATTCAACATTGATTTTGTAATTTACCTCTTGTTGCCAATAACCTTTTTGAGCTTTAATCGTTTGAAAAGAAAGGAATAGTGTTAATATAATGTTAACACATAACAATTTGATAATATAGCTCATAGTTGATTTTTAATCAGGAGTTTAGGAGATAAATGTAGAAATGTGGAAAAAAACATTGATGATGCAAAGATTAAAAAATGGAATTTGATAAAGAATTTAAACACGAAAAGATTCGTATTTATAATAGATTTTGATCGATTTTTGTAAAACTTTTTAAGGAATGTAGGAAAATGGAAGAAGATTTTGAACAAGAGAACACAGAAGATTTAAAAATTTCGGTTGAGCGGTACGAGCAAATGATCCGCGATAAAGATCAATACTTTTTCGATTCACAAGCATTCGAAAATATTATTGAATATTATATCGAGAAAAACGATCCAATAAAAGCATTGCAAGTTGCAGATTATGCAATGAGCCAGCACAGTTTCGCAGCAATTTTTTTGATTAAAAAATCTCAATTGTTGTTGGCTGTGAACCACTTGGAAAGCGCTTTAGAAATGTTGGAAAGAGCAGAATTGCTGGAGCCATCAAACCCAGATATTTACACCATAAAAGGGAGTATTCTGGATAAATTTGAAAGACATCCGGAAGCAATTGAAGCCTATCAGACTGCTTTGCTTTATACCTCCGAACCCGACGAAGTGTATTTGCAGTTGGCTTATATTTACGAGAATTTGAACGATTATCCAGCTGCGATAGAGCAACTTAAGTTGTGTTTACAGCAAAATATGGAACATCAAGATGCATTATACGAACTAGCTTTTTGTTTTGATATTGTAGACAGGCAAGAGGAAAGCATTAGCTTTTATAAGCAATTTATTGATCAGGATCCGTATTCGTATGCGGCTTGGTATAATTTAGGAAATGCGTATAGCAAAATGGGATTGTATGAAAAAGGCCTTGACGCTTACGATTATGCAATTTTAATAAAAGAAAATTTCGCATCGGCTTATTTCAACAAAGGCAATGCCTTGGTAAATCTAGATCGTTTTGCAGAAGCCATAGAAGTTTATAAATATACGTTCGAATACGAACCACCAGATGCTGATACTTATTGTAGCATTGGCGAATGCTATGAAAAATTGGAGTTGATGGACGAAGCACGTGGTTATTACAAAAAAGCGGTAAAACTAGATTCAACTCTTGCAGAAGGTTGGTTTGGAATTGGCGTAACGCTCGATTTTGAAGAACGATACTTCGAATCTCTATATTTTTATAAAAAAGCAATAGAATTAGAAGATAATAATGCGGATTTCTGGTTTGCGTATGGCGATGCTTATTATAAATTGGGAAATATTGAAGAGGCAATTAAAAGTTATGAGAAAGTAATTGAGTTGGACGATAGTGAAGTTGAAATTTGGTTAGATTATTCAGCCTTATTATATGAACAAAAATCTGCACAGGAAGCAGTAGAGTTAATTAATGAAGGAATCAAAACCTTGCCAGAGGCAGCAGAATTGTATTATCGTTTGGGTGCTTATAATTTTGATATGGGAAATTATCAAGATGCCTTACTAAATATTGGGCATGCATTAACGATAGATCCAGATAAACACGAATCGTTATTTGAGTATTTGCCAAAATTGCAAAATAATGCTATTATTTTGGATATTATTAACCGATATACCAAGTAAAAATTAAAAATTCGTAAAATTAGAACGTAAATTTTACGAATTTTTCCTTTTGTTTTTTGCTTAATCTGTATTTACTTTGCAACATGAATTACGACTTATTAAAAATTCCATTTCGTGACGTAAAGCCACGAAAACATGGCATCACGATGGTGATGGATAAAGGATTAAGCGTTCGGGAAGTAGAAGATTTGCTATCAGTTTCGCATCCACATATTGATATTGTAAAATTAGGTTGGGCAACTTCTTTCGTTACACCAAACCTGGAAGATAAATTAAAAGTTTATCGAGATGCTGGAATACCAGTTTATTTTGGTGGTACTTTGTTCGAGGCTTTTATTGTTCGCGATCAATTTGCAGATTATCGCAAATTGTTGGATAAATATGAAATGAAATATGCCGAAGTTTCAGATGGTTCAATTACGTTAGATCATGAAGAGAAGTGCAAGTACATCCGCGATTTATCGACTCAAGTTATTGTTATCTCGGAAGTTGGTTCTAAAGATGAAGAAAAAATAATTCCACCATATAAATGGATAGAATTGATGCAAAAAGAAATTGATGCAGGTTCGTGGAAAGTAATTGCAGAAGCGCGAGAAGGTGGAAACGTTGGAATTTTTAGAGGTAATGGAGAAGTTAGAATGGGATTGGTTGACGAAATTTTAACAAAAATACCTGAAGAAATGATTATTTGGGAAGCTCCTCAAAAAGCTCAACAAGTTTGGTTTGTAAAATTATGCGGAAGCAACGTAAACCTCGGCAACATTGCACCAGCTGAAGTGATACCGTTAGAAACACTTAGACTTGGTTTGCGTGGCGACACATTTAACCATTTTCTACCTAACTTATAATCTTTAAAGGCTCTGTGAAGCAGAGCTTTTTTTATGAAAAAATTCGGACTAATCGGTTATCCAATTTCGCATTCTTTTTCAAAGCAATATTTTACTGAAAAATTTTTGAAGTCTGGTTTATCTGATTTTAGTTACGAACTTTTTTCGATGGAAAACCTTGGAGATTTCGATAAACTTTTGAATACTCAATCATTTTTAGTTGGCTTAAATGTAACGATCCCTCACAAAGAAAAAATTATTCCATTATTAGACTCCTGCGATGAATTAAGTTCGCAAGTAGGAGCTGTAAATACCATTAAAATTTATCGAAATGATTTAAATAAAGTAATTGCTACAAAAGGGTTTAATACTGACATATTAGGTTTTAAAAAATCTATTTCTAGTTATTCTGAATTAAAGACTAAAAAAGCATTAGTACTTGGAACAGGAGGCGCATCAAAAGCAATAATTTTTGTATTAAAATCATTAAATATAAGTTATCTGACGGTGTCGCGTGAGCTAGAAAAAGCAGATCTTACTTATTCTGAAATCAATTCCTCTATATTGAATGAATACACTTTTATTATAAATTGCACGCCAGTAGGCAAGTTTCCTGAGGTTGGATTATTTCCTGATTTACCGTATCATTTACTTTCCGAAAAGCATTTTTTATATGATTTAATTTACAATCCTGAAGAAACTGAATTTCTAAAAAAAGGAAGATTAAGTGGGGCAAAAACTAAAAATGGATTTGAAATGCTGCTATCTCAAGCCGATGCATCTTTTGATATTTGGCAAGGAGATTTTTAAGTTTAGAATTAAAAAATTGCTTAAAAGCTGAATTTAAAATCTATAAAATAATTTTAATCAGTTGTTAACTCTAAATTTGGATTCCAAACTAAATTTTTAAAGTTTATTATTTTATTATCAATTATTTTTACCCCTTCAGATTCAAGCATTTCTTGCATTAAATCTTCTGTTGCAAAATGATGTTTTCCACTTAAAAGTCCATTTCGATTTACCACCCGATGTGCAGGTACTGGCGGAATAACTGAATGTGCTGCATTCATAGCCCAACCAACCATTCTTGCAGAACCTTTTGTTCCAAGATGTTCGGCAATTAATCCATAACTAGACACTCGGCCATAAGGAATTTTACGAACGACTTGATAGACTTTTTCAAAAAAATTCAGTTCCTCCATTAAAGTTGAAAAGATAGATAGGTTATATTTTTTCCTTCTCGTAAATATCGGCTTTCGTACGTTGTTTTTATTTCAAGTAATTCGTTTAGCAAATCAGAATGATAAAGGTCTGAGGTATAAATTATTGGAATTATTTTCATTTGAGTTAATAATTCAAGTGTATAGTTATATAGACCTTTGTTATCCGTTTTTAAATGAATAATCGAATTTGGTTTTACTATTTTACGATAGTTTTCCAAGAATCTTGGAGATGTTAATCGTTTTTTTTCTCTACTTAATTGTGGTTGCGGATCTGGAAAGGTAATCCAGATTTCAGAAATTTCATTTTCTGCAAAATAATCTGGAAGCGATTCTATTTGGGCTCTCAAATAAGCTAGATTCACTAAATTTTCTTCAATACCCGTTTTTGCTCCTCTCCAAATTCTGTTTCCTTTCACATCTACTCCAATAAAATTTTTTTCTGGAAACAATTTGGATAATGCCACTGAATATTCACCTCGCCCACAGCCAAGTTCCAATACAATAGGTTGATGGTTTTTAAAATAATCCTGGTTCCACTTCCCTTTTAGTGTACAATCTTTTTGAAAAACATTAGAAAATGTTCCAACCTCTGCAAAGCGTTCTAATTTCTTTTTCACTTTAATTTTTTGACCAAAAATATAAGATATAATTTAATTGAATGTCTTTTGGATTTTAATTATAGTTATAATATCGTATGACTGAAATAGAATAAAAATTTTTCAGAATAGTCGCTATAATTTAAAAACTATATTTGCTCAAATTTTTGTAAAATGAATGAATTAATGAATCGTAACGCCAAAGTTTATGTAGCTGGCCACCGTGGAATGGTTGGCTCAGCTATTTACAGAAAATTGGAGAAAGAGGGATTTAACAATTTGATTGTTAAAACCTCCAATGAATTGGATTTAAGAAAACAAGATGCTGTTGCTGATTTTTTCCAAAGCGAAAAACCTGAATTCGTTTTTCTGGCTGCAGCAAAAGTTGGAGGAATTCAAGCAAATAATACCTATCGTGCAGAGTTTTTGCACGATAATCTAATGATTCAGAATCATGTAATTCATTCTTCTTATTTTACTAATGTAAAAAAACTTCTTTTTCTAGGCTCTTCTTGCATTTATCCAAAAATGGCTCAACAGCCATTAAAAGAAGAATATCTGCTTACTGGCTTGCTTGAACCAACTAATGAACCCTACGCAATTGCTAAAATTGCAGGTATAAAAATGTGTGAAGTTTACAGAGATCAGTTTGGTTGTAATTTTATTGCGGCTATGCCAACCAACATGTATGGACCCAACGATAATTATGATTTGGAAAACTCGCATGTACTTCCGGCATTAATCCGAAAATTTCATGAAGCCAAGATTACTAACCAGCATGAAGTTGAAATTTGGGGAAGTGGTAAACCTTTACGCGAATTTATGTATGCAGATGATTTGGCAGATGCTTGTTATTTTTTAATGCAAAAATACAACGAAAAACAATTTGTAAATGTAGGAACTGGCGTAGATTTAAGCATCAGTGATTTAGCAAAAATGATAGGAGACATCATCGGATTTAAAGGAAATTTAGTTTTCAATTCAAGCAAACCAGATGGAACGCCCAGAAAGTTGATGGACGTTTCCAAATTGCATTCCTTGGGCTTTAAACACAAAACAAATTTAGAAGATGGTATTAAATTAGCCTATCAAGATTTTTTGAGCAAAAATTTTTAATATCCGCCGAAGGATATTGAATAAGAAATTAAATTACCTCCAATTCTAAATGGGTTGTATATCAAAAGCCACGGATGCAATCCGTGGATTATAAATTGAATGTATTTACAACCCTTAAAGAGTTGAACATTTTCACCACCAAATTTAATATCTACGGATACGATACTTAAAAAGGAGAATTTCATTATTCAATCCTTAAAGATTTCAATTTTAATATCCATCAATGAATTTAGATAGGAGATTAAACTATATTTAATCCTGAAAGGGTAGAATATCAAAAGCCACGGATGCAATCCATGGATAAAAATAAATTATTATTTCACAACCCTAAATTGGTTGAATAGAATAAACTAAAAACCAAATTGTGTATTTAATTAAAATTTTTACAAACTAGATAAATTTAATTAAACTAAAATCTCAAATGTTTAATGGTATTTCCATTATTGATTAATTCATTCAAAGATGCTATACCTATTTTAAGGTGTTCATCTACAAAATTTTGCGTCACTTTCACGTCGCTTTCTGCAGTTTTCACCCCAGCTGAAATCATCGGCTGATCAGAAACAAGCAAAAGTGCACCTGTAGGAATTTTATTGTAAAACCCAGTGCTGAAAATAGTTGCAGTTTCCATGTCAATACCCATACATCGAATTTTCCGCAGATAATCTTTAAACTCTTCATCATGCTCCCAAACCCTCCTGTTGGTGGTATAAACCGTACCAGTCCAGTAATCTTTGTTATGGTTTCTTATAGTTGTCGAGACTGCTTTTTGTAAATTAAAAGCTGGTAAGGCAGGCAATTCCGGTGGAAAATAATCATTACTGGTTCCTTCTCCTCGGATTGCGGCTATCGGCAAAATTAAATCACCTAATTCATTTTTCTTTTTTAATCCTCCACATTTGCCTAAAAATAAACAAGCTCGAGGTTCAATGCTACTGAGCAAATCCATAATGGTAGCTGCATTAGCGCTACCCATTCCGAAATTTATGATGGTAATATTATTAGCAGTTGCATTTGGCATTGGTTTATCTAACCCATTTATATCGCATCCCATTTGTTCGGCAAACATCCGAACGTAATTATTGAAATTTGTTAACAAAATATATTTGCCAAAATCTTTTAATTCCGTTCCAGTATATCTTGGAAGCCAATTTTCTACAATTTCTTTTTTACTTTTCATAGTTTATTTAGATCACCTTTCAATTTTTCGTACTTATTTTCAAGAAATTAAAAACTGTCTTTTTCTTATTCAAACATAACAAGAATTTACTTAATTGATAATTATTACTGTAAAGACTTTAACCGGCCATATTAATTTATCGTTAAAAATATATTTGACCTTTAATTTAAATATTCTTTGTTTTTGTAATTTTATTTACAGAAAAAATAATTATAAAAAAAAGGTTTCTGAAAATTAATCCAGAAACCTTTGTCAAACTTGATTATATAGAATTGATTGTACTTACTTGTTTTCTTCAGCTATATCGTTAGACTCTGCTTTTGCATCACGTTTAGCTTGTGCTCTGTAACGAGTTTTAAGCCCAGCATATTTCAATTTTTCAGTAGCAATTTTATTGTTTGCTCCTTCTGGTGCTTGTTTTTCAACTTCTTGCTTTCTATTATCCAACGCATCCCATATTTTTTCAACTTCATCCCAATCTTCTGCTGATAATGATTGCTTATTTACTTCAACTGCATTTACAAAACTAATGTAAGTAGGCAATAAATTTTCTGGAGTTACGGAGTTTAGGTCCATTGAAGTTCCTTGTGGAAGCATCATACCGAATAATTTTACTTTTCTTGCTTCACCTGAAGAAACCATATTATTTGCTCTCATTTTAGAAGCTCTTTCTTCCTGATATTTCATGCGGAGTGCATCGTAATCTGCTTTCAATTGAGCATATTCTTTTTTAGCTTCCTCATCCATGTTTGCCATATTTGCTTCTACAGCATCCATTCTTTCTTGGTAATTTTGTTCAGCCATTGCTGAATCTTGATCATAATAAAATCCAATAGAATCATTCGATGATCGAACGTAAGTTCTATAATCATCGTACGATTTTTTCCAAGATTCGTCTTTTTTGTTACAAGCTGTAATTGCAAATGCTCCGGCAACGGCAATTATGATAAAATTTGTGATTTTCATGTTTGTTTGTTGTTTTTAATAAGGTATTTATCTAAATAATATGCCAACTTTATTTTTCTGTTAATTAAACATGAAAAACAACACAAGACCTTTAATTTTAATTTAAAACCAATTTTATAGTGGAAAAAATTATCCCAAATTGTGGAACATATAGTATTTTACTCGAATGCTGGTTTTCGTTTTTCTAAAAAAGCTTGTGTTCCTTCTTTAAAATCTGGTTGGCTAAAACACCAAGCAAATTGTTCGATTTCAGTGCTGTATCCACTTTTATTTCCATCATCAGCAGCATTAATGGATATAATGGCTGCAGTAACTGCGGTAGATGATCGTGTTATAATTCTCGCAAGCAAACTTTCACTCGCATTTATTAATTCTTCATGTCTAACCATTCTATTAATTAGTCCAATTTTTTCAGCTTCTGCTGCGTTAATCATATCAGCTGTTAATATTATTTCAAATGCTTTACCTTTCCCAACTAGTTTGCTTAATCGTTGAGTACCTCCATATCCTGGAATTAATCCTAAACTAACTTCTGGTAATCCCATTTTTGCATTTTCGGAAGCTATTCTAATATGACAAGCCATGGCAAGTTCTAACCCACCACCCAATGCGAAACCGTTTATTGCAGCTAATACAGGTTTTTTTAAATTTTCTATTTTATTGAAAACATCATCATGTCCACTTTTGCTCAATTCTTTTCCTTCGGCTAAATTATATGAAGAAAATTCAGAAATATCTGCTCCTGCAACAAATGCTTTGTTTCCAGCGCCAGTAAGCAAGATTGCTTTTACCTCTTTATTCTGTTCAGCGTGTGTAAATGCTTGACTTAATTCTTCAAGTGTTTCTTTGTTAAGCGCATTTAGTTTTGATTCTCTATTAATAGTTATGTAAAGAATTTTATTCTTTAATTCAATTAAAAGGTTGTTATAGGTTTTCATATAATTAAAAATTTCTTTTTTCAGCTACCCATTTATTAATATAACTAACAATTTCTTTTGTACTAGTTCCTGGTGGAAAAAGCTCTCCAACTCCAGAATCACGCAGCGTTTGCATTTCTTCATTGGGTATTATTCCACCACCAGTAAGCAATACATCGTCTAATCCTTTTGCTTTCATCAATGCAAGTATTTTCGGAAAAACAGTCATGTGCGCTCCAGAAAGAATACTCACTCCAATTGCATCCACATCTTCCTGTAAAGCAGTATTTACTATCATTTCTGGTGTTTGCCGAAGCCCGGTGTAGATTACTTCCATTCCTGCATCTCTTAATGAAGTTGCAATAATTTTTGCTCCACGGTCATGCCCATCTAAACCACATTTAGCTACTAAAACTCGTACAGGTCTTTTCATTAGATTGATAATGTTTTATGTGCATAATTAAGTCTGTCTGCAATTTCAATTCCGCCTAAAACTGAAATCATATCGTGCAAAGCTGGCCCAGTTCCAATTCCTGTTAAACACACCCGTAGAATCTGCATGGTTTGCCCAGCGCTCATATTGTGTTTTTCTGCTACCATTTTAATCATTTCTTCAGATTCTGCAAATGAAATTTTTTCTTTTATTCGATATTCCAAACTTAGATTTGAAATGAAAGCTGCAATTTCATTATTCCATTTTTTACTTGTGATAGCTGTATCAAATGTTTGTGGAGCAATAAAGATAAATTCACTTAATTCCCAAAGTTCATTAGCAAAATGTGCTTTCTCTTTAACTAAATCTATTACCTGAATAATAAATTCATCAGTCGCAATTATATTTTTTTCAGCTAATTCTGGCTTTAAACCTTCTACTAACGATTCCGTGCTTTGTTTTCTTAAATATTGCTGATTAAACCAGCGTGTTTTTGCTGCATCAAATTTTGCTCCCGACTTACTTATTCGCTCAATACTAAATGCTTCAATTAATTCTTCCTCACTAAAAATTTCTTGAGTTGTACCTGGATTCCAACCTAATAAAGCAAGCATATTGATAAATGCTTCGGGATAATATCCAGCTTCACGGTATCCAGAACTTTTTTCGGAGGTAAATGGATCTACCCAATTCATCGGAAAAACTGGAAATCCTAATCGATCACCATCTCTTTTACTTAATTTTCCGTTGCCATCGGGTTTCAATAATAAAGGCAAATGAGCAAATTGAGGCATCACATCTTCCCAGCCCAAATATCGATATAATAAAACATGGAGTGGAGCAGATGGTAACCATTCTTCTCCACGAATTACATGCGTGATTTTCATTAAATAATCATCCACAATATTGGCCAGATGATAGGTAGGCATACCATCCGATTTAAATAAAACCTTATCATCCATTTGTGCGGTATGCACCAATACAGTTCCACGGATCAAATCTTCAACCCTCACTTCTTCTTTTCTTGGAATTTTTATTCGGATTACATAAGCATCTTCAGCTTCCAATCTTCTACTCACCTCGTCTGCTGGTAGCACCAAAGAGTTTTTCATGTTTTCTCTGGTAATATAATTGTATTGCGGAGCAGCGTTTCCCATCGCTTTTAAGGTTTCACGCATTTCATCCAACTCCTTAGTCGTATCAAAGGCATAATAAGCATGGCCTGATTCTATTAATTGTAGCGCATATTGTTTATAAATAGCTTTTCTTTCTGACTGTCTATAGGATGCATGTGGACCGCCCAAATGAACTCCTTCATCAAAAATAATTCCGCACCATTTTAGGGACTCTACAATATAATCTTCTGCACCAGGAACAAATCTGCCCTGGTCGGTATCTTCAATTCGGAGTATAAAATCTCCATTATGTTTTTTAGCGAATAAATAATTATACAACGCTGTTCGCACACCACCGATATGCAATGGCCCAGTTGGACTTGGTGCAAAACGAACTCTTACTTTTCTTTCCATTTCCCCTTTTGAATGCTTTTGCGCAAATATAGGTTTTATTCGATTGTGATGGTTTAGGTAGAAATTATTTGAAACTGCGAGGAGATGTTAGCTAATAATCAAAATCGCATTTTGTTTATTAAATTTTTGTTAATTCTAAAACTATTTTGTGTAAAGTAAATAGTCTTTTTTGTTTGATTGTAAACACAATATTAAGTTTTCAATGAAATAAAACAATGTAGGTTGGTTCTGCTTATACTCTTTAACTTAACAATTTAAATTATGAATATCGTAGAAACAGCTGTAGGACATGGCTCATTTAAAACACTAGTAGCAGCAGTAACTGCCGCTGAATTAGTAGAAACACTAAGCGGAACTGGTCCGTTTACGGTTTTTGCTCCACTTGACGATGCATTTGCTGCATTACCAGCTGGAACTGTAGAATCATTAGTAAAACCAGAAAACAAAGCAAAATTACAAGGGATACTTACTTACCATGTTTTAGCAGGAAAAGTATTATCGACTGACTTAAGTGATGGTATGAAAGCTACAACAGTAAATGGAGCAGAAATCACTATCCACTTACGAGATGGAAAAGTTTTTGTTAATGATGCAGAAGTAGTAGTGGCGGATGTAAATACTGATAATGGAGTTATCCATGCGGTCAACAAAGTAATTATGCCAGCTTAATTTTATTTAAATATAAAAAACCTGACCAATCAATGGTTAGGTTTTTTTTTGGCAAAAATTTATTTAATCGAAAATCTAAATCCTAAACCATATTGAATGCCTGGATTTATGATGGTTCTCAATTCAGGGATTGTAGTCATATTTAAGCCAGGTCTTAATTCATAATATAAATGAGCTCGTTTCCAGAATTCATTCTTTTTTCCAATTCTAAAATCTATACCAAGAGGAACATAAGCCGATAAGCCAATATTGGTTTTATTTCTAAAGGTTTCTGTTTCGTATTCATCGCCATCGTTTCTTGTATTTTCGTAAATTAAGTTTCCATTTTGAAACATAGTTTCTGAAAATTTATTTTTACTGTAATAAATGTCAGTTTTAGCGTTGATAGAAACGCCTAAAGAAGCCCCAAAACCTGTATACAACGACCATCTTGCTTTTGAATTTGTACTAAAAATTAAAGATCCATCTAATCTTAATTGGTTGTATGAATAATCCATGGTATAACTTGTTGAAGTAACGGAATCCACAAAAATTTGTTGATTGGTTTGAGAAGATGTTAATGTATCATATCTTTTTCTATCTGTTTTATAATAACTATTAGTCAATGAATATCCTGTTAAATAATTAATTCCCAATCTAAGTGTCGTGTTGGAATTTGATAAATTATTTTCTCTTTTTCCTAATTTTAGGCCAACAGCTATAGAAAGCATTGAATTTCCATAAATGTCATTATAGCCTGATTTCCTGAAATCAGAAAAATTAGTTTGCAAAAATTTAGAATCAGGAGCTAGTAGTTTAAAATCATTTAGGGTACCATTATTTAAACGTTGACTAAAAGTACCGGGCTGAATATAAAAATCTGTAATTCTAGAAGTTTTAGACGGAAGCGGTTTTTCCGTTTGAGAAAACAAAAGATTGCGGGTAAAAATGGAGATAAAAATTAATAAGATTAATGTTTTCATGGTTTAGGTTTTTTGGGTAAAACGATGTAAGTAATTAAAATAGTATTTTAGGATTTTTAATTTAGGTAATCATAATTTCTAAAAAATCTAAACACCTAATTTGACATTATTTATCTTTCTGAATAAATGTACAGCATTTTTCATAATCATAAATGAATAGTATTTTGCAAGAAAATTTAGGATTAACATGAATCAAACTCTTTCCATCCGCTTAAATAAATACATCAGCGATTCGGGTTTATGCTCAAGGCGCGAGGCAGATAGGCATATTGAACAAGGGAAAGTTTTTATTAATGGAAAAAGGGCATTGGTTGGTCAACAAGTAACACGCAATGATAAAGTGTCCGTAAATGGGCATATCATTGAATCTGAAGGTGGGAAGGAATTAGTTTTTTTGGCTTTTAATAAACCGGTAGGTATTACTTCTACCACAGAAGCAGAAGTTAGGGATAACATTATTGACTATGTAAATCATAGCGATCGAATTTTTCCGATCGGAAGATTAGATAAAGATTCGCAAGGATTAATTTTTTTGACGAATAATGGTGACATGGTTAATAAAATTCTACGTGCTGGCAATAAGCATGAAAAAGAATATTTAGTAACAGTTGATAAACCAATTACTGCTCAGTTTTTGCGAGGAATGTCTGAAGGAGTTCCTCTACTGGGAGAAATGACGAAGAAGTGCAAAGTAGTTGAGGTAAGTATATTTATTTTTAAGATCATACTAATCCAGGGTTTAAATAGGCAAATACGTAGAATGTGCGAGCACTTTAACTTTGAAGTGGTAAAACTTGAGCGAGTGAGGATCATGAATATCAACTTAGCTAATTTT
>ENA-OFCX01000002-OFCX01000002.1-metagenomes-genome-assembly--contig:-NODE-2-length-132033-cov-5.603729_pt1 | contig 132033 bp, 124 predicted proteins | sample MGYA00153384_OFCX01 | MGnify analysis MGYA00153384
CAGTGCGCCCAAGCCCAGCCGGGCAGATGTCAAAGTTATTTACTGACGAGTCCTACGCGTCTCGTTGCCTACTTGATAAACCGCGTATCCGCCAATTTCGACAAGTCCGGAATCGCTTTAATCACACCAATTTCAAGCAGCAAATCTGCGGCTTCTTTGCTGAAAGCTGCGTGCTCACCTGCAAAGAATTTTTGGTTAGCTGCTTTGTCTTGCCAGCGCAGAAACGCTTGGCTCTTCTCGAACGCTTCACCGGACTGCTTCACGTCTGCGCCCATGATTTCGAAGCTCTTTTTGGGGTCTGATTTGACTAATGCGAGCGCATCGAAGTAAGCGTCCGCCAAGCCCTGCGCAGCTTTGGGATTTTCCGCGAGAAACTTCGGCGTGCATCCGAACGTATCCATCACCATCGGGTAATCGAGCGTGGTGGCGATGATCTTGCCGGCTTCGGGTTTAGCGCGAACGCTTGAGAGAAAGGGCTCATAGGTCATTGCTGCATCTAAATCAGCAACGCCTGCAATGATCGCGTTGGCCGCAGCCTGCGGCTCTAGGCTCACGAGCTTCACATCTTTCACCGTCATGCCGTTTTTCTTGAGCATCCAAGCCAAAGCGAAGTAGGGCGATGTGCCCGGTGCACTGGCGGCGACGGTTTTGCCTTTCAGGTCGGTGATCTTCGTAATGCCCGGCTTCACGACCATGCCGTCGGCACCGAAGCTCTTGTCGAGTTGAAAAATCTGCGTGGTCGCTACGCCCGCTGCGTTCCAGCCGATCCATGTTTCGACGGTGGTTGCTGCGCATTGAATGTCACCCGAAGCAATGGCCAAATGACGATCTTTTTGTGGAATTTTCTTGATCGAAACATCAAGGCCGTACTTTTTGAATAAGCCAGCCTCTTTGGCCAATGTCAACGGCGCAAAGCCCGTCCAGCCGGACATACCGATAGAAACTTTCGTTTCTTGCGCCAACGCTGGCAGCGATACGACGCCGAGTGCACCGAAGGCGACAGCGAGGAGTGTTTTTTTCATGGTCAATTCCTTTTCAAAATGTAGAGAGCTAAACGGGAATCCAAAGGGCAGGTAAATTAGGCAGCGAACGGAAAACTTTTGACAGCGCGCCGTCACGAACAAGTAGTGTCGCACGTTCGATCTCGGGGGCCATATAGCGATCTGTCGCTATCGAGGCACACACTTCCCTTAGCAAACCGTGTGCCTCTTCTAACGCGGTTGACGATTTCAACGGACGCAAAAATTCGACGCCTTGAGCACTGGCCAACAGCTCAATGCCCAGAATGTGCGCCGTATTGGCAATCATCGCCTGTAAGCGCCGCGCGGCAAAGGTCGCCATCGAAACGTGATCCTCCTGATTAGCCGAAGTCGGCAGGCTATCGACACTGGCTGGATGGGCGAGCGATTTGTTCTCGCTGGCGAGCGACGCGGCGGTGACGTGCGCGATCATAAAGCCTGAATTCAGGCCTGCATCAGCCGTTAAAAACGGTGGCAAGCGCGACACACTGCCATCAATCAACATCGCAATTCGGCGCTCGGCAATCGCGCCCACTTCCGCTATCGCCACGGCCATCGCATCAGAGGCGAGCGCCACTGGCTCTGCATGAAAATTGCCGCCAGAAATCATCTCGTTGGTATCAGCAAACACCAGCGGATTGTCAGTTACCGCATTGGCCTCGCGCAGCAACACGAGGGCTGCATGGCGCAACTGATCTAGACAAGCACCCACCACCTGCGGCTGGCAACGCAGGCAGTACGGGTCTTGCACGCGGTCATCGTTTTCTTCATGCGAATGGCGAATCTCGCTGCCTGCAAGTAAGGCGCGGTAATATTTCGCCACATCAATCTGCCCCGGCTGTCCGCGCACCGCGTGAATGCGCGGATCGAACGGGCCGTCGCTGCCACGCGCCGCGTCCACCGTGAGCGCGCCAATGACCAGCGCGGCCTCCAACACAGGCTCAAAGGTGAGCAGCGCGTGGAGCGCAAGCGCGGTTGAAGTTTGCGTGCCGTTGATGAGCGCGAGGCCTTCTTTCGCGGCGAGTCTTAACGGCGCAATGCCGGCCTTTGCGAGCGCTGTGGCGGCGGGAATACGCTGTCCGTGCTCCAGCATTTCGCCTTCGCCGAGCAGCGCGAGCGTCATGTGCGCCAGCGGTGCGAGATCGCCCGATGCGCCCACCGAGCCTTGGCTCGGCACATACGGAATGAGTCCTGCGTTGTACACCGCAATCAGCGTGTCGACCACGATCTCTCGGCAACCCGAATAGCCACGCGCGAGGCTCGCCGCCTTAAGCGCAAGCATCAACCGAATGACCGCAGGCGCAAGCGGTTCGCCCACGCCCACCGAATGCGAGCGGATCAAATTCAGCTGCAACGTATCGAGATCGGCGGCGCTGATTCGTTTATTGGCCAACTTGCCAAAGCCAGTGTTTACGCCATACACCGGTGCGTCACCTGCTGCGGCGTCAGCAACGACTTTGTGACTTGCGCGAATGTTGATGCGCGCCGATTCGGGCAGCGTTAGCGTGACGCCGCCAGCGTGCAGCGTTTGCAGATCGTCGACGGCGAGGTTGCCGACGTTGAGTTCAAGAAATTTCATAACGGACAGATCATCGTTTGTGTCATTGCCGCGGGAGCGGAAATCCAGGCTAAATGGATATAACTTAATGTCAAAACGTCCGCCATCTGGAGGCTAAGGGGGCTTTTATGCATAAAGTCAATAAAACGGCAAATAGCGCCTGAGACGTCGTTAAATAACGGTTAGACGAAACAGTTGCAGTAAAAACTTCATCCGCGCCGTTCGGATTTCCGCCTTCGCGGAATTGACCGGCAACGCCGAACCCTTTGTGCATCCTCATTGGCCTACGCAGCCGCCGAGACCATGGGCAAATTCAATCCCCATTCGCGCGCACTTTGCTTTGCGATTTCGTACCCTGCATCGGCATGGCGCATCACGCCAGTGGCTGGGTCGTTCCACAGCACCCGCTCGATTCGCTTTGCTGCGGCGTCAGTGCCATCGCAGACGATCACCACGCCGGAGTGCTGCGAATAGCCCATGCCCACGCCGCCACCGTGATGCAGCGACACCCAGGTCGCGCCGCCCGCCGTGTTGAGCAGCGCGTTGAGCAAAGGCCAGTCGGACACTGCGTCCGAGCCATCCATCATTGATTCGGTTTCGCGGTTCGGTGACGCGACCGAGCCTGAATCCAGATGATCACGACCTATCACGATCGGCGCTTTCAATTCGCCCGTCCGCACCATCTCGTTAAAGGCCAACCCGGCACGATGCCGTTCGCCCAAACCGATCCAGCAGATGCGCGCAGGCAAGCCCTGAAACGCAATGCGCTCGCCCGCCATATCCAGCCAGCGATGCAGGTGCGCATCTTCTGGAAACAACTGCTTCATCTTCGCATCCGTTTTGCGAATGTCTTCCGGGTCGCCCGACAGCGCCACCCACCGAAACGGGCCGACGCCTCGACAGAAAAGCGGACGAATGTAGGCGGGTACAAAGCCCGGAAAATCAAAGGCGCGCGCAACGCCTTGGTCAAACGCCACCTGTCGAATATTGTTACCGTAATCCACCGTCGGAATACCCATGTCGGCAAAGTCAATCATCGCCTGCACGTGCTGCGCGCAGGACTTCGCTGCTGCATCACGCAAACGTGCGAATTGACGCTCATCAGCGCGCGCTGCCTGCCACTCTTGCAACGTCCAACCCATCGGCAGATAGCCGTTGACCAGATCGTGGGCTGAAGTTTGATCGGTGACTAAATCGGGCCGCAAACCACTCGACTTCGCACGTCGAACCAGCTCAGGTAAAACCTCTGCTGCATTACCGAGCAGACCGATGGAGACGGCACGTCTTTCGGTGGTGTACTTCTCAATGCGAGCCAACGCATCGTCCAGATCGGTGGCCTGCTCATCAAGGTAGCGGGTGCGCAGCCGAAAATCTATGCTCGACTGTTGGCATTCAATATTGAGCGAGCATGCGCCCGCAAAAGTTGCGGCCAGCGGCTGCGCGCCGCCCATGCCGCCGAGACCTGCGGTGAGTATCCAGCGGCCCGCTAAGCTAGCACCATAATGTTGCCGACCGGCCTCGACAAACGTCTCGTACGTGCCTTGCACAATGCCCTGCGTGCCAATGTAGATCCACGAGCCCGCAGTCATCTGGCCGTACATCATCAAGCCCTTACGATCCAACTCGTTAAAGTGCTCCCATGTGGCCCACTTGGGCACCAAATTCGAGTTAGCGATGAGCACGCGCGGCGCATCAACATGGGTGCGAAACACCCCCACCGGTTTGCCCGACTGAATCAGCAGCGTCTCATCTTCATTCAACGCGCGCAGGCTTTTAAGGATGGCTTCAAAGCAATCCCAATTGCGCGCCGCTTTGCCAATGCCGCCGTAGACGACCAACGCATCTGGGTTCTCGGCAACCTCAGGATCGAGGTTGTTTTGCAGCATGCGATAGGCGCCCTCAATCAGCCAGTTTTTGCAAGAAAGGGCGGTGCCGCGCGGGGCACGCACGGCGCGTGGAAGGGCGTGGACGGGTGGATGGTTCGGGTTTGTCATCAAGGCACCTGCGGCTGGTATTAATTCAAGATGAATCGCAATATACTTGTCTAGACAAGTTAATGCAAGTGCTGAATTTTGCATTAGCATTGCACTATGAAAGCTCCTACAGCGCAGCGCACAGCGGCACCCAAAATCGCGCCCTTTGAGCAGGTCAAGCAACATTTGAAATCGCGCTTGGCATCGGGTCACTGGACACCCGGCGCGCTGATGTCGTCCGAGGCTGAGTTGGTTGCGCAATTTAGCGTGAGCCGCATGACGGTGAACCGGGCCCTGCGCGAGCTGCAATTTGAAGGGCTGATTGATCGGGTGCAGGGCGTGGGCACCTTTGCCGCGCAGTTAAATCGCGTGTCCTCCACGCTCACCATTCGCGATATTCATGAGGAGATTTTGGCGCGCGGCCACGCACACCATGCGCGCGTTCATCTGATTAAGGACGAGACAGCAAGCGCTGCTGTCGCGCAGCGCCTAGGCGTGGCCGCTGGCGCGCAGGTGTTTCACACCCTGATCGTACACCACGAAAACGGCGTGCCGCTGCAATGCGAGGATCGCTACGTCAATCCGGCCTGCGCGCCCGACTATTTGTCGGTAGATTTCACGAAAGTTACGCCGACGCACTACCTGCTAAACGTCGCGCCACTGTGGGAAGCGCATTTTTCGGTGCAAGCCGGATTGCCCTCCGTGCGCGAGGCGAAACTGTTGGGACTGAAGCAAACCGATCCCTGCCTGATCGTCTCCCGCCGCACCACCAATCGCGGCGTGCCGATAACCCAAGCGCGGCTGGTTCATCCTGCTGGCCTCTATCAGATTGAAGGGGCGTTCAAACCATGAGTTTTAGTGTTGTTCGATTTGACGAGGTAGCGCTGCAACCGTGGAAAAACAGCGGTGGCGTGACGCGCGAATTGCTGGCTTGGCCTAGCGTTAGTGAATGGGCGCTTCGTCTATCCGTCGCTGACATTGAACGCGACGGGCCGTTCTCCGCCTTCCCCGGCATTGATCGCTGGTTTGCGGTGTTGACCGGCAACGGTGTGCGCCTTGGCGCACCTGAGAGCGTGATTCAACGCGGTGATGACGCGCTGAATTTTGACGGCGCGTTGGCACCTGATTGCGGGCTGATAGACGGCCCGACGCGTGATTTGAATTTGATGATTCGTCGTGATGTGGCGAGCGGTTGGATGAAGCGGATAGTTGCTGGTTTTGAGTTTCCGGCCACGGGTACGCCAGCTGTGCTCACAGGCGTGTTTTCAGTTGATGGATGCACGCTGCAATCATCGGAGGCGCCAGCAATCGAGGTTGCCCCGATGTCGCTCGTGTGGAGCAGTAATCGAGACGATACGAACCGTTTAAGCACGATTGATTGCGCGCCTTCCGCGCTTGTTTTTGGATTTCAATGCGTAATGAGTTCATGAGACTATCGCGTCAAAACGCAGGGACTGTAGGAGCGGCGCAAGGCTCTCCTGAGCACAGTCGAAGGGCCGCGAAATCGGTTCAACAGCTGCGCCGCTCCTACACAACGTTGGTGAAAACATGACCCGCAAAATTTTCCACAATGCGCGTATCGCAACGTTTTGCGGCAACGAACCTTGGGGCTGGATCGAGCGCGGCACAATCGTCACGCAGGGCGATACCGTGCAATGGGTCGGCGCGTCTCCTGACTTGCCCGCCGAGTTCACGACCAGCATCAGCGAAGAGCACGATCTCGACGGCGCCTGCATCACGCCAGGTCTTATCGACTGTCACACACACCTCGTCTACGCAGGTAATCGCGCACGCGAATTTGAGCTGCGCTTGCACGGCGCAACCTACGAGGAAATCGCTCGCGCGGGCGGCGGTGTTCGCTCGACCGTTGCCGCCACTCGCGCGGCATCTGAAGCGCAACTGCTAGCGCACGCGCTGCCGCGCGCACGAGCACTGATGAGCGAGGGCGTGACCACGCTTGAGGTGAAGTCGGGTTACGGATTGTCGGAAGCGGATGAAGCGAAATGCCTGCGTGTCGCGCGGCGATTAGCTGATGAATTGCCGCTCACCATTCGCACCACGTTTCTCGGCGCGCACGCCGTGCCGCCTGAGTTCGAAGGGCGAACTGACGACTACGTGAGCGCCGTGTGCGATTGGATGCCGCGCCTGCATGCGGCGGGATTGATTGATGCGGTGGATGCGTTCTGTGAACGTATCGGTTTCACTGCTGCGCAAACGCGACGCGTATTCGAGGCGGCGCGCGCCTCGGGCTTGCCGGTGAAACTTCACGCAGAACAGTTGAGCGACCAACAGGGCGCAACACTGGCCGCTGAGTTCAACGCCCTGAGCTGCGATCACTTGGAATACGTCAGTGACGCGGGGATTAACGCGATGGCCGCCGCCGGCACGGTGGCCGTGCTGCTGCCCGGTGCTTACTATTTCTTGCGCGAGACGCAGCTGCCGCCGGTTGATAAGCTTCGCGAAGCGGGCGTACCCATCGCGCTGGCCACCGATCACAACCCCGGATCGTCACCTACTTTATCGCCGTTATTGATGATGAATATGGCCTGCACACTGTTTCGTTTAACGCCAGAAGAAGCGTGGCGCGGCTTCACCGTCAATGCGGCGCGAGCGCTCGGTTTGCCAGATACTTTCGGCGTGTTGCGTGCGGGTGGTCGCGCCGATTTTGCAGTATGGAATTCCGAACATCCGCGTGAGTTGGTGTATCAGTTTGGGCATCACCGGTTGCGGCAGTTGGTAGCGGGTGGCATCAAAGTTCCGCTCAACGCACTACGCCCATGAACGCAGCCCAGGCAATCATCGGCACGTGGGTCGCGGCGGAGCCGCTCCTACAGGTGATGAGAGGACATCAACCGTGAATTCGAGCACATCGGTTTTCGCACTGCATCGGGGCACAACGCCGCTCGTCCTGAGCCTGCCCCACGTTGGCACACGCATTCCCGACCCACTCAAACCGCACTTCACCGAGCGTGCGCTTCAGCTGGAAGACACTGACTGGCATCTCGAACGGCTCTACGATTTCGCGGAGGCGTTGGGCGCATCGATCATCGTGCCACACGTGTCGCGCTACGTGATCGATCTCAATCGTCCGCCCGACGACACGCCGATGTATCCGGGTGCTGCGAACACCGAGCTGTGTCCCACGCGGTTCTTCAATGGCGACGCGTTGTACGTTGCAGGTGCGGTGCCGAGTGCCGCAGAAATCGAGCGCCGCCGGGCGACGTATTGGCTGCCCTATCACAACGCATTGCGCGCCGAACTAGACCGTGTACGCACGCAGTTTGGCTATGCGCTGTTGTGGGACGGGCACAGCATTCGCTCCGAGATTCCTTGGTTGTTCGACGCTACGTTGCCTGATCTAAATTTGGGCACCGCAAGCGGCACCAGTTGTGCTGCGTCTTTACGTGAATCGCTCATCGCCGAGTTGCAGCGCATTGCGCAATTCACGCACGCCGTCGACGGACGCTTCAAGGGCGGCTACATCACACGCAATTACGGTCGACCGGCCGACAACATTCATGCGGTGCAGATGGAGATGTGCCAGTCGCTGTACATGCAGGAAGCGCTGCCGTTTGACTACGTGGGAACAAAAGCCACGCAGGTGCAACCGCTGTTGCAGCGCCTGCTAGAAATCATGTTGACGTGGAGGCCGCAATGAGCAACAAAGCGGTGTGGGCACGCATGGCGTGGCTCGGCACGGGCGCGTCGCAAACGTGGGCGCGCAAGGTGCTGCTTGAAATTGACAGCGCAGGTTTTTGGTCAAAAATCACCACTGATATCGCGCGCGAACACGCGCAGCAGCAGGGCGCAACGTTTACAAACGGCCCGTTGCTACCGGGGATCGTGAACGCCCACAGCCACGCCTTTCAGCGCGCGTTTGCAGGGCTCTCCGAGCGCCGCGAGAGTGAGCATGATGACTTTTGGAGCTGGCGGGATCGCATGTATCGCGTGGCGCTTGCCGTTTCGCCGCAGCAGTTAAAGGCGGTGGCCACGCAGCTCTACCTTGAACTGCTGCGCGGTGGCTACACCCACGTGTGCGAGTTTCATTACGTCCAGCATGCACCCAACGGCGCGGCCTACGACGACCCGCTCGTCATGGCGTGGATGTTGATTGAGGCGGCGCGCGATGTCGGCATCGGTCTCACGCTATTGCCCGTGCTCTACGAGCGCTCCGGGTTCACCGCGACCACATTGCGCGCGGATCAACATCGGTTCAAAACGGACGCGCCGTGGGTGCTCAGCGCGCAACAACGTATCCAGCAACATGCAGCAGGCAGCAGCACGCTCAACGCAGGCGTGGCCATTCACTCGCTGCGCGCGGCAAGCGCTGCCTCGATTCAAGCGCTGGCGCAGCGCGCCGACGGCCCGATTCACATTCACGTAGCCGAGCAGACTGGAGAAGTGGACGAGTGCGTCAAAGTCACCGGCCTGCGCCCCGTCGAATGGCTCGCGCAGCACCACGCGCTCGACCGCCGCTGGCAGTTGATTCACGCCACACACGTCACGCAAACCGAGATCGAAACGGTCGCCAAGAGCGGTGCCTGCGCCGTGATCTGCCCCACGACCGAAGCAAATCTCGGAGACGGCACCGCCGATCTCGGCGCGTGGCTCAACGCAGGCACCGCACTCGCCATCGGCTCCGATAGCCACGTCACCCGCGACTGGAGAGAAGAGCTTCGCCTTCTTGAATACGGACAGCGTTTGCAGCATCGTGCACGGAACATTTCGGCCTCGCCCGCAACCGGGCACAGCGCCACAGCTGAGCGCTTGTTTTCGCGTGTCGCGACGGGAGGCGCTTCGGCATGTGGGCATGCGCAATGGGGCCTGACTGTGGGCGCGAGGGCCGATGCGCTGGTGGTGAACGCATCAGAGCCCGCGCTACTCGGCGTGCCCGATTCGCGCACCCTTGACGCGATGATTTTCAGCAGTCCATCCGTGCCGTTTAGTGACGTGATGGTCGCGGGTCGTTGGGTGATTGGTCATGCGCCACATGCTGCAACGACCGCGATTGCCGACGCGTTTGGGAACGCTATGCAGGCGTTGTGGGCAGACGTTGTGTAATGCGCGCAGCGATTTTTTGCATGACATTATCGCAAGATTGTTGTAAACAGCTTTTTGGTGAAATGTCCACTGTACTTCGGCTAAAGCGTATAAAAGTCATTTATCAACAAATGCGCAAAAACGCATTTAATCCATGCAATATAAGGCGTTTAGCTAAAAGCTGTATGGCATCAGCCGTCTAAAAAAGCGGGACAAACGTTATGCCACCACTACGTCGCGCATCGTCACAAACTCTTCTGCCATTGTTGGATGAATGCCAATCGTCGCGTCGAACTGCGCCTTCGTTGCGCCGCATTTCATGGCGACCGCAAAGCCTTGCACGATCTCCCCGGCATCCGTGCCGACCACGTGCAGACCCACCACGCGGTCGCTGGCGTCGTCGACGACGAGCTTCATCAACGTGCGTTCGCCGCTGCCGCTCAGCGTGTGTTTAAGCGCTTTGAAGTTGGAACGATAGACGCGCACCGCACCGAGTTGCGACCGTGCAGCGGCCTCTGTCAGGCCCACGGTGCCAATGTTCGGATGCGTGAAAACGGCTGTCGGAATGCAGTCGTAGTTCATCTTTCGCGTGCCGTCGCCGAATAGATGATCGACCAGCTGCATCGCCTCGGCTAACGCAACCGGCGTCAACTGCACGCGGTCGGTCACGTCACCCAGCGCGTAGATCGACGGCACCGAGCTTTGATAGTTTTCATGCACCACCACCGCGCCGTTCTTGCGCTGCTCAACACCCACCCGATCTAGCCCAAGTCCGCTGACATTTGGCGAGCGCCCCGTCGCATAAAGCACGGTGTCGGCGAGCACGGTGCTGTCGTCGGTCAGCGTAACCAGCAGGCCGTCGGCGGTCTTCACGATGTCGCGCACATCAACGCTCACGCGCAGCCCTACGCCGTGCTTGCACATTTCGTCGGCAGCAAACTGGCGTACGTCCGCATCAAAGCCACGCAGGATTTGCTCGCCGCGATAAAGCTGCGTGACATTCGATCCGAGGCCGTTAAAAATCGACGCGAACTCGCTCGCAATGTAGCCCCCACCGACGACCACCAGCCGCTGCGGAAACGTCGGTAGATCAAAGATTTCGTTGGACGTAACGACGTGTTCGCGGCCCGAAACATCCGGCACCTGCGGCCACCCGCCCGTTGCAACCAGAATGTGCTTTGCCTTGAACTGCTCGTCACCAACCGCCACGGTATGTGCGTCCACCAGCATCGCGCGACCACGCACCACACGGACCTTCGCGAGCAGACTTTCGTAAATCCCGTTTAGCCGGAAAATTTCGCGCGCGCGATTCGTCTTGAGCGTCTCCCAATCAAACGTTGTCTCACCAACCGTCCAGCCAAAGCCGCGCGCTTGCTCAAATGAATCGCTGAAATGCGCGGCGTAGCTGTAAAGTTTTTTTGGAATGCAACCGAGGTTGACGCAGGTGCCACCCATCGCTGCGCACTCCGCCAACGCAACGCGCGCGCCACGCGCCGCAGCCATGCGCGCAGCGCGAACGCCGCCGCTGCCGCCGCCAATGACGAAGAGGTCAAATTCAGGATGTGTCATGAGTAATGCTTTCTAATTCTGCGTTGGTCGCTCGGCGACCACTTGCGCTTACATTTTCGCTGAATGCGATGCGATGCGATGCGTAGGGTGGGCAGCGACAGACTTGTCGCAAGCGAGCGCCGGTTGCTCACGCGGACAACCCTGGTGTATCGTTCCCAGAAATAGAAATCACCGGCCACCGTTTTGCCCAAGCCACACAAACCCGCCGCCGCGCCGCCGCTCGACATCCGCCCCGGCCAATCCATCGAGCTGCTCAAGGCGCTGCACATCCTGACCGTCGACGGCAAGATGAATCAGGACTCGCGCAGGAAGCTCAAGCAGGTGTATCACCTCACGCAGTTCATCGAGCCGCTCATCACGCAGGTGGTCGCCGAACGCGGGCGGGTGAACCTCGTTGATCATGGTGCGGGCAAATCGTATCTCGGCTTCATCCTGTACGACCTGCTGCTCAAATCGCTCGAACAGCCGCATCACGTCTACGGCATCGAGACGCGCGCACCGCTGGTGGAAAGCTCACGCGCCCTCGCCGCAAAGCTCGGCTTCAACGACATGTCGTTCCTAAATCTCAGCGTCGCCGACGCAATCACTGCGCCCGAACTCGCTATGCCAGACGTGACCATCGACATCGTCACCGCCCTGCACGCGTGTGACACCGCCACCGACGACGCCATCCGTTTCGCGTTAGAAAAGCGCGCGAAATACATCGCGCTAGTGCCCTGCTGTCAGGCTGAAGTCGCGGCGTTCTTGCGCAACGACAAAGGCGACGCAAAGGCCAAAGGATCGATTGCCGAACTATGGCGTCACCCGATTCACACCCGAGAATTCGGCGCGCAAATCACCAACGTCCTGCGCGGCCTAGAACTAGAAGCCCACGGCTACCAGGTCACTGTCACTGAGCTCGTCGGCTGGGAACATTCCATGAAAAACGAACTCATCATCGCCCAGTTCAAAAACTTGCCGCGCAAGAAGCCGACGGATCGGCTGGAAGAGGTGTTGGCGACGTTTGGTTTGGAGGGCATGCGGGAGCGGTTTGGGGCGGAGCGGACATCAAATGAGTAAAATACGTTATGCCATCAATTGATGGCACAAATAGACATAGGAGTAACGATGGAATGCTTCGCTGTACGTGACCTGCGCGAGCACACGGGTGAACTCGTGCGCAACGCAGAAGAGGGCCAATACTCCATCGTCTCCAAGCACGGTAAGCCGCTGTTCGTGGCGCTGCCGTTCAATGACGCGCTGCTGCAATCGGGCGTCAACGTCGCGCTCGCCGACAAACTCGTGCAGACCGGTGAACTCTCGGTGGCAGCGGGTGCCAAGCTTGCGGGCATGGCGTACGCACGCTACCTGCAACACCTGAGTGCGCTCGGCTACAGCATGCTCGCAGAATCAGACCTCGATGAAGAACTGGCCACACTGAACGGCGCACTGCCAGCGCACTAAGAGCGCGGCGCAACCCTCGCAACCGACACCACACACCCACTTGGCCGCTCACAGCAAGCCCGACAAACTAATCGTTGCTGACGCTGGCCCGCTTATCGCACTCGCCATCGCAGAGGTGTTGCCACAAACCATCGCCCTCTACAAAACGCTACTCGTACCGGCTGCGGTGATTCGCGAATGCATTACCGACCCAAGCGCGCCGGGCGCAAAAATGCTTGCGAAATTGGTGCGCGGTAGAGGCATAAAGATCATTCGTGAAAGCGATATCAGTCCGCTCGACCCTGCGTACGCTCAGGGCCTCGGCTCAGGGGAGGTCGCAGTGCTCGCCTACGCCGCGCAGCATCAGCTCGTCGCACTCATCGACGAACGCCGCGCACGCCGCATTGCGCAGCGTCTTCAAGTGCCGGTGGTCGGCAGTGGTGCAATTTTGCTGGCGCTAAAAGCAAGTGGCAGCATCGCGAGCGTCAAGCCTGCATTGGAAGCTTGGGCCGCACATGGGTACTTCGTCGCGGCGACTGTCGTCGACGAAATTGTTCGGCGAGCGGGTGAGCGTTAATACGTACAGTTTTGTCAATCCCGTGCAGCGTGTCCTGAGCCCATCGAAGGGGCCAGAATCCAGACCGAAAATTGGCACACCACCCCAAAGACATTCGGCTAAAATTGTAGTGTTGAACACTACAAGTGAAAACCGTGAAATCTATCTCTTCAGCCGATGCCAACCGCCATTTCTCCGCCGTGCTGCGCGACGTGAGCGCGGGTGAGGAGGTTGTGGTTGTCTCGCGCGGCAAGCCTGTAGCGAAAATTATCGGTGTTCATGCGGGCGATCAAACGCGCCTGTCCGCCAAAGCAGCTCTATTGAAGCGCCTTCGCGCGCAACCCGCGAGCGGTGCGCGCAACTGGGCACGCAACGATCTGTACGAATAGCCGGTAGCTCGCCATGAGAGTCGCTATTGATACCAACGTGCTCGCGTACGCAGAAGGCGTGGGCGACGCCAAGCGCTGCAAACGGGCGGCGGATGTCGTTGCTGCACTTGACGTTAGCAACGTCGTGTTGCCTGTGCAGGTGCTGGGCGAACTGTTCAATGTCCTGACCAAGAAGGCTGGACGAAGTGCTACGCAGGCGCGCGATGCCGTGTTGTCATGGAGTGACGCGTTTGACGTGGCAGATTCCACGCGCGATGCGGTCACGGCGGCATGCGACCTTGCGGCGGCGCATCAGCTGCAATTTTGGGATGCGTTGATTGTGTCGGTCGCCGTGCGGCAGCAGTGCCGGGTGTTGCTTACGGAAGATTTGAACGAGGGATTCGTGTGGCAGGGAATGACGGTGGTCAATCCGTTTGCGGCAAAGGCGCATCCTTTGTTGGCGCGGGTTTTGGCGGGGTGACGGGAACTTTCAACTCAACTTGCTGGCCGTATGTGCCGCGCCGTCGCAATACAATCGGTGCTTGGTTGCCAAACGAAGGATAAGACTGTGAATCCCGCCATCACCCTCTGGCACAGCATCATTGAAAACCCGCTTTTTAGAGATGTGCCGTACAAAGTTGAGACGACTCGTGCAGGCGCAATCTTGATGTCTCCCGCGTCAAACTGGCACGGCAGCGCGCAATCGCAAATAGCCTTTTCGCTGCGCAGTGGGCGCGCTGGTGGCGAGATCATTACCGAGTGTTCAATCTTGACAGCCGAAGGGGTCAAAGTTGCGGACGTTGCGTGGGCAAGCGACGACTTTATGAATACTCACGGCTACAGCACGCCGTATTCCATCGCGCCGGAAATTTGCGTTGAAATCGTCTCGCCCGGCAATTCCACGTACGAGATTGAAACTAAGGTCAATTTGTACCTCGCCAAAGGCGCGACTGAGGTGTGGGTGGTCGATCAAGAAGGCGTAGTTACTTTTTTTGACCACGGTGGCGTGCGCACTGAATCTAGTCTGGTAGCTGACGTAAAGATCAGCAAGCGGCGAACGACTTGAGTCTGAGTTCCGACGTCGGTACGGTACGCCGCGCTTACTTTGCGCGTTGACGGCTTGCTGGTTCGCGTCATCTCCGCGCGAGACATGAGCCTTCGGGAAAGGAAATGGTATGCCACACAAAGCACTTAAAGCTCCGCCAGCATTCAAGACTGAGGCAGAAGAACGTACGTTCTGGAAGACGCACGACGCGACCGATTACCTTGATTTGTCCAAGGCGCAACGCGTCACGTTCGCCAACCTCAAGCCCAGCACGCACAGCATCGCGCTGCGACTACCTGCACATGTGCTCGAAGGTTAATTCTAGTGAAACTCCTCCAATTGTCAGCACTAAGTTTGCTGCTGGTCGCGCATGCAGCTCTTGCACATGAGCCGGCGCAAAACTCGAATCTTTGGCCTGTGCACCGCGACACCCAAGCGGGATTTAGGATTAGCTATCCACCTGGCTGGAAGATAGTCCCCACAAAAGGTCTCAACGTACGCTTTTCTGTCAGTCCACCCGTTGGCTCGGGAAACTGCAATGTCGTTGCGAAACCAAACGAGGATATTAAAGGCATAGCTCAGGCTGTGCTTAACAGTGAGATCGATTCACTTCCGATTGACAGAGAAAGTTGGGCTGAATACGTCGGTTTGAATCCACCAAAGGTTCTTCTCATCGAAGCTCGGCGCGCACGCGTTCACGACGTTCCTGCGATCATCGGCGTTGTCGAAACCGCACTTGAAAATCTGGAGGGTAAGTTCACGCGTAAGCAGGTAGTGGCTATGACCTTTACACCCGGCGTTACATGGTCGCTGAACTGTGGTGCCTCCGCATTTAACGCAGATGAGGCGAAGATTCGGTTCATAGAGTTGCAACCGACGTTTAACAAGGTACTCGGCTCTTTCGGGTTTCTGAGATGAAGTCAGCAACGAGCATTGAGTTCGACCATTCCGAAAATTTTGTGCAGGCTATTTACGTTGCCCCCATCGGCCAACTTCTGCCGACATTTGCTAAGCGCGGTCAAAATTCATGACTGATCGAGCGCGTGCCATTGATGCGGTAGATGTTCTCAATGACTTTATTGGAGATTTTGTAACTGGCACGATGGTTCTGCGCGAATACTCTCAGCAACACAATGAGAACAAGCTCCCACTAGCGCCGATGATCGCAACTCAGAAGATGTGCATCTCGTACTTAGTGCTTGCGTTTGCAAAGTTCGAGGAATTCTGGGAGCACTACCACGATCTCGTGCCACTGGAAAACCGCGATGCGTGTAAAGCGGTTCTAAAAGTTATGCGTATTCGTCAGATTACCGAGTTCAGAAACCGTGCGGTCGGACATATTTGGGACAGACAAACTAAACGCCCGCTCAAACACTCAGAAATCGTGAGCGCCATAGCCGCGATTGCTACCCCAGACCTCACCGCCTTCTTGGACTGGGTTAACAACCCTGCGATTAATGCCGGTACGTCAACCGTGGTTTCGATGATCGAAACCATTCGTGACTCCATTGCGTCGAAGCACAATATTTCACCAGACGAAATCGTTCGGAGATGATCGCGAAGCGCTCTTGCGCACACCAGCCCAAAAACGCAAGAGCTACCGCCTACTCCTTCCGCAACTGCGGAAACAAAATCACGTCGCGAATCGTAGGTGAGTTGGTGAACAACATCGTGAGCCGGTCAATGCCAATGCCTTCACCTGCCGTCGGGGGCAAGCCATATTCGAGGGCTTTGATGTAGTCGGCGTTGTAGAACATGGGTTCTTCGTCGGCTTAGTCTTTAGCCCTACATTTCCTGTCGAGGTGGACGAAGGTCACCATTTTCAGCGATATTTCTTTTCGAGGTAAACCCGATACAGCCCTTCGCCCGCAAGCAGTTTTTTATTCGCGATCTTGTTCGCTGCATTCATTCGCGCTATGGCTGCTACGCGTTGCTCCCAAGTGCGCGTGCGCTGGGCTGCGCGAAAAGATTCTTTAGCGCTCACGATGAGCGCCAGCCGGTCGGCATCTGTTGTCGGGTTCATCGGATAGCCTCTCTCATCGCGTCGACGCGTACCATCGTGTTGCCAAGGTTGTGTCGTTCCAGCGTCGACTCAAGCGTCGTGCGGTCAACGGCTTTCGCGTCTAGAAACATCACCACGCGCAAATAATCTTTGGTGCGGCCCGTTTGTATCGCTACGGCGCACAGGTGCTCTGCGGAAAAAACGCGGGTTGGAATGCCGTCGAATTCGGTTTCCGTGGCGCTGGATATTGCTTCGCGAACAAGATCGTTTGCATCTGGAAGTATTTGCAACGGCCATTCGGCAAAGCGAATGTACTCGTGCTCGACGATGCCGCCCAACTTGGTCAGCGCCTCATAAATTGGCGCTAGCGTCAGCAAGCCGCTGGCCGACGGTGACATGAAAACGAACGCATCCACATCCTCAGTTTGTACCGCGTCGATGTAGAACGACGCGCCAATTGCGCCGCCGATGGCGTATTGCGGAATCACGCCGTCGGCGACGAGTTGGTTGAGTGCGCGAAGTGCAGCTTGCATACCAGCTTCCTAATTTCGTCCATGTTGTCGTGAGAAAAACTCTGCGTCAAGCTTGGCCTTTGCGGTGATCAAACACCCTCACCCCAACCCTCTCCCGCGAGCGGGAGAGGGGGCAAAAACTACTCCTTCCGCAACTGCGGGAACAGAATCACATCGCGGATCGTCGGTGAGTTGGTGAACAGCATCGCCAACCGATCAATCCCAATCCCTTCGCCCGCCGTCGGCGGCAGCCCGTATTCGAGGGCTTTGATGTAGTCGGCGTCATAGAACATGGCTTCTTCGTCGCCTGCGTCTTTGGCTTTGCTTTGTGCATGAAACCTTGCGGCCTGGTCTTCCGGGTCGTTCAATTCGCTGAAGCCGTTGCAGATTTCGCGGCCGGTGATGAAGAGCTCGAAGCGGTCGGTGACTTCGGGGTTGGCGTCGTTGGCGCGGGCGAGCGGTGACACGTCTGTTGGGTGCGCGATGATGAACGTCGGCTGGATCAGTTTCTCTTCGGTGTTGGCTTCGAAGAGTTTGAGTTGCAACACGCCTAGGCCGTCGGTGGCACGCACCTCAACGCCGGCTTTTTTCACCGCGTTTTTCAGGAACTCCATGTCGTTCAACTGCGCCTCCGTGTGCTGCGGGTTGTACTTCATGATGGCCTGCGCCATTGTCAGGCGGTCGAACGTTTTGCCGAGATCGATATCGAGCTCGCCGAACTTGATCATGGTGTGACCGAGCACGTGTTTGGCGCAGTCGCGCAGCAGCGTCTCGGTCAAGTCCATCAGGTAGTTGTAGTCCTGATACGCCTCATAAAACTCAAGCATGGTGAACTCGGGGTTGTGTCGGGTGCTGGTGCCTTCGTTTCGGTAGTTGCGGTTGATTTCGAACACTTTGTCGAAGCCACCGACGACCAAACGCTTGAGGTAAAGCTCGGGCGCGACGCGCATGTACATCTGCTGGTCGAGCGCGTTGTAATGCGTGACAAACGGCTTGGCCGCTGCGCCGCCGGGGATCGGATGCATCATCGGTGTTTCGACTTCGAGATAGCCGCGCTCGACGTAAAAATTGCGGATAAAGGCGATCATCTTCGAGCGGATTTCGAAGGTGCGGCGCGACTCCGGGCTCATGATCAGATCAACGTAGCGTTGCCGATATTTCTGCTCCTGATCGGTGAGGCCGTGAAACTTTTCCGGCAGCGGACGCAGCGATTTGGTCAGCAGTCGCAGCGTTTTAACCTTGACGGATAGCTCGCCCTTTTGCGTGCGAAATACGGTGCCCGTCGCGCCCAGAATGTCGCCCATGTCCCAGTGTTTGAACGCTTCATGAACGGCAGCACCCACGCCCGCATCGTTGATGTAGAGCTGGATGCGGCCCGACATGTCCTGCACCGTGGCGAACGACGCGCCGCCCATCACCCGCTTCAGCATCATGCGGCCAGCGATGGTGACTTCTGCGCCTAGTGCGTCTAATTCTTCTTTGTTTTTTTCGCAGTAGCTTGCGATCACATCACTTGCTAAATGTTCGCGACGGAAATCATTGGGGAAGGCGTTGCCTTTTTCACGCAGGGCAGTGAGCTTGGCGCGGCGCTCGGCGATGATGTGGTTTTCGTCGTGCGGGGCGGGGGGGGTGTTGTCGGTGGCGTTCATGGTGCGCGTATTGTGTTTGGAGCGTTTAGGTCAAGGTCAATGTTAGTCAAGCGCGATGCCGACGGTGGCTAGTCCTAGTTGCTGCGCAGCGTTGCGTTGCGAGCGATCAGCGGTGACGAAGGTGATGGCGGGCAGGCTGCTGGCCATCGCGACATGCAGCGCGTCAAGCGTACGCAATGCGACTGGCGCGACACGATCAATCAGTTGCGTGGCGACCGTCCAAGCCGATGCGGGCAACGCTACCGGTTCAAAGAATTCGTTCGCAACATCAAGCAGAAATTGTGACCAGATTGCTTGCTCTTGCGCAGCACTGAGCTCTCCGGAGCGAAATCGTCGCGCGAGCATGCAGCGTAGTTCAATGCGATTAAGATCACTTAAAAAGATGGTCGTGCCGCGTGAGAGAAATTCGTCAACGTCGGTGCTGCCCTGCTCACTCGTGTACGCTTTCGCCAGCGCACTGGTGTCCAAGTAAAGCCGCATTAGCGATCCTCACGGTCTTCCGCCAGCAGCACTTCACTCGGCACCATTTGCAACGGCATCATCGCCCGCAACTCATCGTGCGGCTTCCACTTTGGGCGCACCTTCGGCGGCTCAAGCGGCAGCACCCGTGCGAACGGTTTGCCGTGATGGGTGAGGATCACTTCACCCTCAGCGTCCAGCGTTTCTTTGAGGATCTCGTAGCGTTGGCGAACTTCGCGAATGCCGATGCTGCGCATGTTTGTGCTCCTTGAAAGGGCTAATGTGACAAATTAATTAAATTGTGCCACAAATAGCCGCTGTTTGCCATCGTTACATCCAACATCTTTACGGCTAAACCGCCATTTAACATGGGCTAGATCGCCTATTTTTTTATAGTTGACTAGGAGCAAAATAACGCTCTTGACCCAAGTAAATAAACGATTCAAGTCAAAAGCTGTTTCCCGAGGCTAACCGCTGAGCACGGTCGTAAACCGCGAACTACGGCGCCAGAATTCGCGGTAGTGGTGCACCTTCGAGCCACGCAGGGAGCGCCTCCACCACGTCGCCAAAAAACTTGCGAAACACGGGCTCGCAGACGAAGCCCAAGTGCGGCGTGAGCACGACACTGGGCAGCGTTATGAACGGATGCGACGCGGACACGGGCTCAACGCTGAATACGTCCAATGCGGCCATCGCAGGACAGCCCGCTCGTAGTGCTGCGGCGAGCGCGACCTCATCCGCCAGCCCTGCGCGCGACGTGTTCACAAAAATTGCGTCGGAACGCATCGCGGCAAACTGCGCTGCGCCGAACAGGTTTTTCGTGGCGGGGCCCAGCACCAAGTGCGTGGTGACGATGTGTGAGGTAGATACCAGTTCGTTGAACGACACGCCGGTGGCGCCCTTGGCGGCGGCGCGCTCTGCGGTCATGTTCGGCGACCATGCAACCACCTTCATGCCAAACGCGCGCGCCACATTGGCCACACGACCGCCAATTTCTCCCAACCCGGCAATGCCGATGGTTTGACCGTGCAACACGGGCGACAAGCTGTCATGCGGTCGCCATTGTCCGCGCAGCAGGGCATTGTGCTGACTCACTAAGCGCTTTTGTGCGGCGAGAATTAACGCCCAGGTCAGCTCGATGGTTGCGTCCTTGTTCGGGCCCCAACCGGTATCTAGCACGGGGATGTTGCGCGCATTGAGCGCTTGGGTGTCGAGCGCGCCATTGCGGGTGCCCGTGAAATGCACCAGTTCTAGATTCGGCAATTGCGCCAGCACCTCGGCGGTAATGGGTGTGCGGTCGCGCATCAAACACAACGCCTGCGCCGGTTGCAGCGCGTCCATCAACGCCTGGCCACGCAGGGCCTCGGTGTAGATCCGCAGATCGGCCTTGGCCTCGATGGCCGACCAATCGACGTAACTTCGCGCCACACGCTCGAAGTCGTCGAGCACTACGATGACGGGTTTTGTCGACATGAATCAATCCGCTTTGATGCCGTAATCCTTGACCACTTTACCCCAAATATCTACCTGCTTTTCGATAAACACGCGTGCGGTTTCCGGTGTTCCGCCGATGACGTTGATGCCTTGCGTTTGCAGTTTTTTGGCAATCTCCGGGTCTTGCAGCACCTTGTTCATCGCTGCGTTCATGCGAGCGATGATGTCTGGTGGCGTTTTTGCGGGCGCGAGCACGGCCCACCACGCGGGTGCTTCGAACTGACCGTAGCCCAGCTCGGCAAGCGTCGGCACGTTCGGCAAATCTGGGCTGCGTTTGGCGGTGCTGACAGCCAACGGGCGCACGCGGCCACTGTCGATGTGCGGCTTGACCACAAACACCGAGCCGATCACTAGTACACCGTTTCACTAAAACCAAGACATGAAATCGCGTCTTTTTCCGCCATGCTGCGTTGCAAAATCTTGCCGTACTTCAGTACGGCTGCGCTTTCGCGCCTTGCCTGACGAAAAAATCCATCAATTTCATTAGTCCCGGTTTTAGTGAAACGATGTACTAGCGGCACACGGCCACCAATAGCGTCCTGCATCATCGGGCCGCCGCCTTTGTACGGCACATGATCCCAGCCGAGGCCACCACTTTTGCCAAGTAAGGTCATCGCTGTGTGCGCGAGGCTACCGTTGCCAATGGTGCCGTAGCTCACCGGCTTGTTCGCTTTGAGGTCGGTCACCACGTCGCAAAATGTTGGGTACTTCGGTCCCACCGGCGTGGCGAGCGTCATGGCGGCAGTGCCAATTAGCGAGATTGCGGCGAGGTCTTTTTGGTATCGTAGGACAGACCAGGAATGAGTGCAGGGTTCACTGCATGCGAATCGAATACGACCGCAAACGTGTAGCCGTCTGGTGGCGACTGCGCGACGAACGCGGCACCGATTGAACCTGATGCGCCGCCTTTGTTTTCAACGACGACGGTTTGTCCGAGCGCCGTGGATAACGGTTGCGACAAAATTCGCGCCACTTGATCCACCGACCCGCCAGGCGGAAACACAGCCACGAGTTTGATCGGTTGTTTGCTCGGCCACGCCTGTGCGAACGCGGCTGAACATGCGAGCGTTGCGGCGAGGGCGGCAAGTGATTTTTTGAACATAGGTATCCACCAGAAAAAATAGTGTTGTGTGCGCACGGCGCGCTGTAGCCAATGTGGGTCTATCGAAATAGCGGGGCTGATCGTCAGCCCGTAGGCGGTCAGAACTGTCGGAGCGGCTCGGCTGCGAGCCGCGTTGTATTCGAATCCTTAGGTCGCGGCAGAGCCGCTCCTACATCAGAACGTGCAGTTGAAACGGTATCAAACCGAGTGCGATTAGTTCAACGCCGCAGACTCAAGTTTGAGCAACGCCAAGCCGCTGTTGTAACAAGCGTATCGCGGTTGTCGGCGTGGTGAGCACGGGCAATCCCGTGGCTTGAGCAACCGCTGCGGCAGCCCGCGCCATGCTGAATTGTGCCAGCGCAATTACGCCCGCGCCGCGTGCTTTCAGGCGCAACGCTGCGGCCACGACGGACGCGTCGTGGACGGCTGTGTCGCCTGCGTTCAACGCGCACATTGCGTCTTCAACGAGTTCTGTAATCGGCTGCGCAGTCGCTGGAAATTCCGCCGGCATCGATACCAACGTTGCCGCAAACGAAGCGATGAGGCCGATGGGCTGGCCGGTGCCGCGCGTGCGCGCCACCGCTTCCGAAATCATCGCCTCATTCGGCTTAAGCACGGGGACGTGGGTGTGCTTCTGCGCCACCCGCTCAATGCACGAGCCGAACGCCGAGCAGGTGAACAAAATCGCGTCGGCACCCAAATCAACGGCATAGTCGGCTAGCGTCAAAAAGCGCTGATGCATCGCCTCATCAAGCAAGCCGTGGCTTGCGGCGAGATCAGCAGACAGCGAATCATCAAGCAGATTTACGCGCGCGGCTGCGGGCCACATCTGCGCGAAGGCATCGTTTATCGGCGCAATCGAATGCGTCAATGCGTGAATCAATGCAATGCGCATGGGCGAAAAAAAGCTACTTAAAAGATTAGACGATTAGAGGCCGATCGGCCTGCTCGTTTTTGCCCATTTCGGCCGGAAAATGCTCACGCAGCAGCTCGCCAATGGCGCTGATGCCGCTAGACAAGCCAGCTTCAAATTCAGATTTAACGAAGTGCGCCTCCATCATGCGACAAATCGTCTCCCACTGCTCGCCGCTGACGCGCTGGTTAAAGCCGCGATCAGCCACGATTTCAACGTCGCGTTCGGCAAACAGCAGATACACCAGCACCCCATTGTTGTGCTCGGTGTCCCACACATGCAGCTGCGAAAACCAATCCAGCGCGCGCGAACGCGGCGTGCCATGACCAACCTGCAACAGCGGCCAGTTGGCCTCAACGATCAATCGAATCTGCCCGCTGGATCCGCGCTCAGCCATGCCTGTGGCCTGTTCAAGCGCGGTCATCGCGGCATCTGGCAAGGCGCTACGAACGCTGCGTTTGCTGGTAAACGCGTGGGCGAGTACACGGTTTTTCATTCGCTGCTCCCGCCGCCATCACCACCGCCGCCGCCGCCATCGCCCCAGCCGCCCGATGCGCCGCCGCCGCCAAAACCACCGCCACCACCAGAAAATCCGCCGCCGCCGCCGCCCGAGCTGCCACCGCCCCAGCCGCCACCGAAGCCACCTAGGCCGCCCGCAATTCCACCCATGCCTGAGCCTCGATTAACACCTCGACCGCCTAGCGGTGAACGCCCCGCTGAGCCAAAGATGCCCCGCAACACGCTGGCACCGACGAACCCTATAAACGCAGCCACACCCGCTGCGGGCAATGAACTGGTGAAGAAAAACGTGCCCGCCCCGCCAATCAGGCCCACCAGCAGCGCGGGCAAAATAAACGAGAGAACAGCAAGTACGCCGAGCAACACCGGGGCCATACCCATCAGCGATTCAACGGTGCTCTCAGTGGCGTTCGCATTGTGGCTGTTGGTCCACTGGCCTTTGTCGTCAACGGTCGTGCTCGCGGCCTTGTTTTCTTTGACGACGGCAAGCTGAATTTTGTCGATGCCTGCGCTGATGCCCTGCGCGAATTGGTTCTGTTTTAAAAACGGAGTCATCACCTCGCGAATGATGCGTTTCGCCTCCACGTCGGGCAGTGCGCCTTCCCAGCCATAGCCGGTTTCGATGCGTAGTTTTTTCTCTTTCATCGCGATGATGAGAATGGCACCGGTGTCTTTGCCTTTTTTGCCAATCTTCCACGCGTCACCGACGCGAATTCCGTACTGGTCGATGGTCTCTGGCTCGGCCGTTTTAACAATCAGCACGGCGAGCTGGCCACCGGTGGCCTGCTCGAAGGCCACCAGTTTGGCATCAATCTCAAGCTTTGCCGACGCACCTAAAACATCCGTGGTGTCGGTGACGCGGGTAACCAGCGGTGGGATTGGGGCTAGGTCTTGGGCGACGCTTTCGTTGCCGCTGAACAGTACAGCGGCGAAGGCAAAAATGGTTGCTGCCGCGCGAATTGCCGGTGCCAGTCTTGAAGGAACAGCTCTGCCGCGACCAAACGTAGTCATAGAGGCTCGGGTCGCGGCAAAGCCGCTCTTACAAGGGGTTGCATAAAGCAGCAAGCAGCAGATGTCGATTGATCAACCGCGACCCGTGCGTTACTGCTTAACCGGTGCCGCTGGCTTGTTGAAATCAACCTTCGGCGCGCTCTTGATTTCGGATTCGTTTTCAACCGTGAACTGTGGCTTCTCTTTGAAGCCGAACACCATGGCCATCAAGTTGGTTGGGAACGAGACCACGGTGTTGTTGTAACCCTGAATCGCCTTGATGTAGCGGTTACGGGCGACGGTGATGCGGTTCTCCGTGCCTTCCAACTGTGCGGTCAGATCGCGGAAGAGCGCGTCGCTTTTCAAATTTGGATAGTTCTCAGACACAGCGAGCAGGCGACTCAAAGCGCCTTGCAATTGGTTCTGCGCGGCGATGAATTTCTGGAACGCTTCCGGGTTATTGATGAGTTCCGGCGTGGCCTGAATGCCAGTGGCGCGGGCGCGTGCCTCAACGACCTTGGTCAGCGTGTCCTGCTCTTGCGAGGCGTAGCCCTTGACGGTGCTAACCAGATTGGGAATCAGGTCTGAGCGACGCTGATATTGGTTGAGCACCTCAGACCACGCCGCCTTGATCGACTGGTCGCCCTGCGCCATATCGTTATAGCCGCAGCCGGACAAACTCAGGGCCGCGAGAGCAGCAGAAAAAGCAAGAAAAATTCGTTTCATGGTGGTTTCCTCCGCTGGCGCTGGCAGCGTAAATGGGGGGAGCGCGATAGTGGTGTCGCAGTTGATGGACGCAATATGCACGCACATCGAATGATTTTCAAGAGCCAATTTACGCGACTAGCGCGCGGGCCTGCATCAAATCGTCCCACGCTTTGCCTTTCGCTGACGGCGAGCGTAGTAAGTAAGACGGATGATAGGTGACGACCACTGGAATGCCCGCAAACTGTCCGCCGTTTGCGTTTGCGGCGCGCATCGCCCCGACAGTATCGTCGCTATCGAGTAGTGTCTGAGCGGCAAATTTTCCCGCCGCTAGCAAAAGCTTGGGCGAAGCCAGCGCGATCTGGCGCTTGAGATAAGGTGCGCAGGCCGCTATTTCGTCGGGCTCGGGGTTGCGATTGTCCGGCGGACGGCATTTGATGACGTTTGCGATGAACACGCCCTGCGTACGCTTTTTGCCGACCGCCGCGAGCATCGCATCGAGCAACTGTCCCGCTTTGCCAACGAATGGTTCGCCCTGTTTGTCCTCGTTCTCACCGGGCGCCTCGCCGATCACCATCCAGGCGGGCGACCGATCACCAACACCGGGGACGGTTTTATTCCGCGTCGTGGACAATTTGCAGGCGGTGCAGTGAGCGATGCTGGAGACAAGTTCTTCCCATGACATCGCGGCTATCGTGGCATCACGAAGGGCGTCGGGAAGGTCTGCCCGCTGTATGTGTGTTGCCGGTTCGGTGACCGTCACCGCAGCGACTTCACCCGCTTCAGTCACTACGTCGGGTGACGGAGGCGGGGCACCTCGCAGAGTCCAAATCGGCGTCAATCCCATCTCGCGCAGAAGGGTGCTGCGATCAGTCATAGTGGCACCTGCAACAAGATCGCGTCTTCGCGGTCGCCATCGTGAACGCCATTGGGGTAATAGTTTTTTCGGACGCCGATTTGGCGGAGGCCTCGTGAGGCATAGAAGCTGCGAGCGGGCGCGTTCGACGCGCGTACTTCAAGGAAGATTTTTGTCGAACCGGCAATGCGCAATCGTTGCGCCAACTCGATCCACAGCAGTGCCGCCACACCTTGCCGACGCTCGCTCGGCATCACGGCAATTAACAGCAATTCCGCTTCGTCGACCAGCGTTCTTGCGATGGCGAAGGCACAAACTTGTCCGTGCTCGTGCGCGACGAGAATCAAATAGCCAGCCGTCATCGCATCCATAAAATTGCGCGCGCTCCATGGGTGTGAATTTGACAAGCGCTCGATCTCGATGACCGCCGGGAGATCCTCTGGCTGCATCAACGCAATCGTTGCGGTAGCGAAGCTGAGCGCGCTCATGCGCGACCTTCACTATGCGCGCTCATGCGCGACCACGACTGAACGAGCTCATGCGCGGGTACCTAAGAGCGCGGGGGCCGCACGTTGTGCCTCGGTCTGAGCGACGTTGTTGCGCACGTAAATGGGCTCGGCATATTGCGGACCAGTGAGTTCACAGCGCGCAAATTTGGCTATCGCAACGCGAGCCACGCCGTAGGCCCAACGGTCCTCAGCTGCGATGGTTAATATCCTACTTGCAGAGGCAACGAGGTGCGCGCCTGAGCCGATCAACGCAGCGCCCTCGCGCGCCACAAATGCGCCAGCACCCGCGAGCACCGTGTCGGAAATGCGAATCAATTCGCCACCAGCGGAGCGCGTAAAAGAAGCCGCATAAAGTTCATTCATTCGCGCATCCAGCACCACGTCAACTGCAGCGAGACCTGACGCTTCCGCTAACGCCTCCAGACAATCCACCGCGACCAACGACGCGTGCCATGAATACGCCAGCGCCTGCGCTGTTGCACACGCGGTGCGCACACCCGTAAATGAACCCGGCCCTGCGCCAAACGCCACCATCTTGACGTCCGTTTTGCGCACACCAGACTTCACCAACACTCGCTCAATGGCGGGCAACAGCCATGTCGACGCCTTCACATCCTCGCGCGACAGTTCGCCCATCCAAACGTCGGGACGATTAATGTCGTTGATGTACGCCACGGCGTTGATGTTGCTTGAGCATTCGATGGCAAGGAGGGTTTGCATTGCCACTGATTTTATGCGGGCGAACGAGGCGTTCTCTGTGCCGCCTAAAATCACCGATCCGTGGGCGACACCGCCGCAACGATCATGCTCCAACGAATTGCCCTTATGCCCCTGACCCTCGCCATAGAATCAATCGACCATGAAGGCCAGGGCATTGCCCGCAACGAGGGCAAAGCGGTGTTTGTAGATGGCGCACTGACCGGTGAGATTGTGGAGGCGCGCATCACGCGATCTAAGCCCAGTTTTGATAAGGCGGTGGTCGAGCGGGTGGTGAAAGCCAGCCCGTCGCGTGTTGATCCGCTGTGTCCTCATTTCGGCGTGTGCGGCGGGTGCAGCATGCAGCATCTCGAACCACGCGCGCAGCTCGCGGCCAAGCAGCGGGTGCTTGAGGACAACCTGCGGCACATCGGTAAGGTACGCCCCGAGCTGGTGTTTCCGGCCATTGAGGGGCCGCATTGGGGGTATCGTCAGCGGGCACGAATTTCGGTGCGCTACGTCACCAAAAAAGACACCGTGCTGGTGGGTTTTCATGAGAAAAAGTCGAGCTTTGTGGCCGACATGCGCGAATGCCATGTGCTGCCGCCACATGTTTCGGCGCTGCTCCTGCCGTTGCGGACGCTCATTGGCGGCATGACGTTACGAGATCGTTTGCCGCAGATTGAATATGCCGAGGGCGACGGTTTGCCGATGCTGGTGTTGCGGCATATGGAGCCGATGCCGGAGGCGGACATCGACGCGTTGCGGGCGTTTGCCATCGATCACAAGGTGCAGTGGTATTTGCAGCCGAAAGGCCCGGAGACGGCGCATCCATTGCCGGGAGAGGCGCACACGCTGGGCTACGCGCTCAGCGAATTTGGCCTGCGCTATCGCTTTCAGCCGACCGAATTCACCCAAGTCAATCCGCACATTAACGCCATGCTGGTGCGCCGAGCGGTGCAATTGCTTGACTTGCAACCCGCTGATCGCGTGGGCGATTTGTTCTGCGGATTGGGTAATTTCACCCTGCCGATTGCGCAGCGCGCGGCGGCTACGTTCGGCGTTGAAGGTTCGGCCTCATTGATCGCGCGTGCGCGCAGCAATGCGGCGGATAACGGGCTCTCGGAGAAGACTGAATTCGCCGTGGCAAACCTGTTTGAGATCAAGGACGACTGGTTTGACCGACTGCCGAACCTGAATAAGCTGCTGATTGACCCGCCGCGCGATGGCGCTGTGGCAGTTGTGAGCGCACTTCCTGAGGCATCGAGCGGGCGTTTGCAGCGCATCGTTTATGTGAGTTGCAGCCCGTCCACTTTGGCCCGCGATGCGGCCATTTTGGTCAACGATAAAGGCTATCGTTTACGCGGCGCAGGCGTGGCCAACATGTTTCCGCACACGGCGCACGTGGAGTCGATTGCGCTGTTCTCGGCGTGAGCTGACGCGACTTGACGGCCAGATTGCGGCCTCATAAACGGCTTTTAAAAGCCGCGCTAATCACTTGATTATTAGCTGGTTTTTTTCACCGCAAATGCGGGCTGAAATGTTGATGCAGCAACGCGGGCAAAAAAAAAGCCGGGGTTTTACCCCGGCCTCAAATTGCTGTTGATTCTAACTAAGCCACCCTAGCGACTATACCGAACGAGGGTCTCTCGTTCGTCATAAGCACTAGATTGACTGTTTTATTATAGCCACAGGAAATTGCTCTAAAAAAGTCCTATGAATAGCAAATCCACAGGCTTCCCCCTCTGTTGTAGCGGTGTCACAACGTCGTCGCCTATTTGCGACACGTGGTGTTTTGAAATAACAGCTTTTTTGCGTAGGGTCCAAAAAATAGGGGCTAAGGAGTTTATTGGCGTATAGTCGACTATGCGTAAATAAGCAGACGAGCCCGCATTCAATGGGGATTTCGTAAAAAGGCTGTATCTGCGTAACTGCTGACCATAACGCTTAGATGCTGATTGCACGTTTATTGCTGTCACGCAGCAATCTGCGCTGCGTGTCGCCACATGGTGCCGCCGGGGCTCGAAAATGGGTCGTCAATTTGCGAGTCCTGCTCCTGCACCATACTCAACATGACCTGCCCACTGTCGAATCGGTGCTGGCAGCGCAGGGGTACGTGGTGCGCAGCATGGCCATTAATGCCCTGACACTGCAAGCTGAGGTTTCGCGCTGGAACCCGGAGCTCATTCTGATCGCCGCTGACGACGCGGCGCGCGATGTGATCGAGCAGATTTGCGTCAATTCACAGTTTCGCGAACGCCCCATTGTGGTGTTTACCGAGGATGACGACCCCGTGGCGATGCGTGCGGCGATGCAGGCGCGGGTGTCGGCCTACGTTGTGGCCGGTATGCAGCCTAAACGGTTGCGCTCGGTGATCGACGTGGCGCTGGAGCGTTTCAAGCAGGATCAATTGCAGATCGCCCAGATCGATGCCACGCGTCGCGCCGCTCAAACTGAGCAAGTGGAGGACGCGAGAGAACGAACCGTTGCCAAAGCCAAAGCGCTGCTGCGTCGGCGCGGCATGAGCGAGCCTGACGCGTATGCCGCGCTGCGCTCGCAGGCCATGCGTGATCGTTGTTCGCTGGCGGAAGTCGCCGAACGTGTGCTCGCTGGTGCATAGCTGCGAACATCCTGCGGCTCGTGTGCCTTGATTTGGTGCGCGATGACCGGGAATCGATGATCACAGGTCGCTGGCACGACTCTCGCTTGAGCGCGTTGGTGGGGATCAATGGCGATCATCACAGTCTCTCTAGTCCGAACAATTCGCTTTTCTTTGAGCACAGGGGCTCGCAACCGATAGGTCGTGCGCCCCTTTTCTTTTACGGAGTCCGCCTTGAGCCATGCAAACGCAACCCAAATTTCCGAAACTGTTATGGACGTTACTGAGGCCGCGCCACAGGCGGCCAGTCGTCGAAAAATTGTCCAGGCTGCCGTGGCGGCAAGTCTTTTGTCGCTGGTGCATCCCTTAGTACGGCAAGGTGCATGGGCTCAAGGCTCCGATGCGCCTGAGAAAAAAGAAATCAAGATAGGCTTTATCCCGCTCACCGATTGCGCTAGCGTGGTGATGGCGTCAGTGCTGAAGCTTGACGAGAAATACGGCGTCAAATTTATCGTCAGCAAGGAGTCAAGCTGGGCGTCGGTACGCGACAAATTGGTGAATGGCGAGCTCGATGCTGCCCACGTTCTGTATGGATTGGTGTACGGCGTGCATCTGGGCATCGGGGGGCCCAAAAAAGACATGGCCGTACTGATGAATCTAAACAATAACGGCCAGGCCATCACCCTCAGCAACCAGCTGAAAGACAAGGGCGCGGTCGACGGGCCGTCGCTCGCTGCACTGATGAAAAAGGAGAAGCGCGAATACACATTCGCGCAAACTTTTCCGACCGGCACCCACGCCATGTGGCTCTACTACTGGTTGGCAGCGCACGGGATCAACCCGATGCAAGACGCCAAAGTCATCACCGTGCCGCCGCCACAAATGGTGGCCAACATGCGGGTGGGCAACATGGACGGTTACTGCGTCGGCGAGCCGTGGAATGCACGCGCCATTTTTGACAAGATCGGCTACACCGCGGCAACCACGCAAGACATTTGGCTCGATCACCCGGAAAAGGTGCTCGGCACCACCGACGAATTCACCAAAAAGAATCCGAATGCCGCACGCGCCATGATCGCAGCGATTTTGGAGGCGTCACGTTTCATCGATTCAGAGGTCGACAAGAAAAAAACGGCAACGATTCTTGCTGACAAGTCCTACGTAAACACTGCAATGGAAATTATAGAAGACCGCTGGGAAGGCAAGTACGACAACGGTCTCGGCAAAAAATGGACGGACGCCAACGCCATGAAGTTCCACAAAGACGGCGCCGTGAACTATCCCTATCTGTCCGATGGCATGTGGTTTTTGACGCAGCACAAACGCTGGGGTTTGCTCAAAGAGCATCCTGATTATTTGGCGGTGGCGAAATCGATCAACAAGATTGATCTCTACAAAACCGCAGCCTCTGCCGCAAAAGTTGCATTACCCAAAAGCGACATGCGCACCTCGAAATTGATAGACGGCGTGGTGTGGGATGGCAGCAATCCCAAAGCGTACGCCGATAGCTTCAAGATCAAAGTTTGAACAATTTATGAGCGCAACGTTGACTGTGGACACCCTGATGTCCACCTCCGGCGACCCGAAAATAGCCGCCACGCCCGCACCCGAATTGGCTGCCGAGGCGGCCACGTTGAGCGACGCGCAGCTGAAAGCCGCATCAGATCGCGAAGCGCAAACGCAGGCGAACGTCCGCCGTCGCCGCGAGCAGCTGAGCGGCTTTGCGCAACGCGTGGTGCCCGGCATTGTGGGCATCTTGCTGTTTCTGTTGCTGTGGCAAGGCGTCTCGCAAATCGTTGCCAACTTTCCAGGCCCAGTTAAGGTGTGGGACAGCGCGGTCAAGCTGTACAGCGACCCGTTCTACCGCAAAGGCCCGAACGATCAAGGCATCGGCTGGAACATTCTTGCTTCGCTGCAACGGGTCGGTTTGGGCTTCGGTTTAGCCGCGTTGGTCGGCATTCCTGCGGGCTTCATGATCGGGCGGTTTGTCACGCTGGATCGCATGACCTCCCCCATCATCAGCATTCTGCGTCCGGTGTCGCCACTGGCTTGGTTGCCGATAGGTTTGATGGTATTTAAAGCCGCGAACCCCGCCGCGATCTGGGTGATTTTTATCTGCTCCATCTGGCCGATGATCATCAACACCGCCACCGGCGTGCAGCGTATTCCACAAGACTATTTGAACGTCGCGCGCGTGCTCAATTTGTCCGAATGGAAAGTGTTCACCAAGATTCTTTTTCCCGCTGTGTTGCCGTACATGTTGACCGGTGTGAAGCTGTCCATAGGTGTGGCTTGGCTCGTGATCGTTGCTGCGGAAATGCTCACGGGTGGCGTAGGTATTGGCTTCTGGCTGTGGGACGAATGGAACAACCTCGTAATGGAACACATCATCATCGCGATTTTCACGATTGGTATTGTTGGTTTGTTGCTTGAGCAAGCGCTGATTTGGATCGCTAAACGTTTTCAGTTTGATTGATCGGAAACACGTACATGGCAAATCCATTCCACTTAGTCGTTGACAACGTCGACAAACGATTCAATACCAAACAGGGCGAATTCATCGCCATTCGAGACATCAATTTGCGCGTGCAGCGTGGTGAATTCATTTCGTTAATCGGCCATTCCGGTTGCGGCAAATCCACATTGCTCAATTTGATAGCGGGGCTAGACGTGGCCTCCAGTGGCGTGCTCGTATGCGCAGGTCGTGAAATATCAGGCCCCGGCCCGGATCGTGGCGTGGTGTTTCAAAACCACTCACTGCTGCCGTGGCTTACCTGTTTCCACAACGTGTATCTCGCCGTCGAGCGCGTATTTGGTGCGACCGAAAAGACGCCACAACTGAATGCGCGAACCGAAGCTGCACTAAAAATGGTCGGCCTTACGCACGCCATGCACAAGCATCCCAACGAAATTTCAGGCGGCATGAAACAGCGCGTAGGCATCGCGCGTGCGTTGTCCATTGAACCTGCTGTTTTGTTGTTAGACGAGCCGTTCGGCGCGCTCGATGCCCTGACCCGCGCGCACTTGCAAGACGAATTGATGCGCATCGTCGCCGACACCCAATCAACCGTGGTGATGGTCACTCACGATGTCGACGAAGCGGTATTGCTGTCCGACAAAATCGTGATGATGACCAACGGCCCGGCCGCTACTATCGGCGAAATTCTCGACGTGAAATTAGCTAGGCCGCGCGACCGTTTGGCGCTCGCAGAAGACACCGACTATCACCACTTTCGCAAGGCAGTGGTGGAGTTTTTGTACTCGAAACAGCGTAAGGCAGCGTAGTTGTAATCGGCGGGAGCGGTTTCACCGCGATAGGCTGATTGCGACGCCATCGCGATGGAATCGCTCCCACAACGGCCGACCGCTACCGATTCAGAAAGTACATCCACACGAAGTTCAGGATCTTGTCGCGCAGCACGGTGAGGTAGGCCGTGAGCGGCTTGGGTGCTGGGCAGTCGGGCGCATCCTTCGCCACGATCACATAAAAAATCAGCACAGCGGTGAGCGGAATCAACGCAATCCCGAACACATGGCCCCAAACCAATGCCGCCGCCAGTGATGGTGCGATCAACGCCGCAGAGGCGGTTCCTGAATTGCCCGCACCCGCAATGCCCAGCAGCGCGCCAAGAAAAAGCACTTCGTTGTAGCTATGAATGCTTGCGATCCATGACCAGGCCAGCGCCGCAATCACCCGCACTGGCGCGATCACGCCAGTCAACTTTGGTTAGAGATGATCGACGAGTACGCCCGTGACGATGCACAGAATCGCACCCGAAAGCACCGGAACGGCCACCATCAAGCCCTTTTGACCCGCATCAAGCTTCAAATCGGTCGCAATTTGTACGCCGAATGGCCCCAGAATGCCCCACACCATGAACGCGAGGTCGAAGTAGAGAAACGATGCGAGCAGCGTAGGCCGATGCCCCGCTTGCCAAAACCCGGTAGCGGTCATAGCAATCCGTAAATTGTTGGTGTTTAGTGCGTGTACAACGCGAGCGCTGTGCCACCGAAATTGCCCCCGATTTCAGCGACAAGTGCGAAATCTGCACCTGCACAGGGCGTTTGGTCGGAGATGCGCACTGCAAACGATCAAAGACGGAGTCAACGTCAGCAGTGTTGCCTGTTCAAATTTGTTGTGGCTCGAGTAGCCCGACCATGGTTGGTGCGGCGCACGCGGTCACGCGCGATTGCGGTGCGCTAACTGGCGCGATGCTTGCTAGTTACGTGGCAAGCACAGAGTTCTCAGGGTAGCGTGATGTCCACAACAGCGACGCAAGTGAAGCAAAAACTAGCCGTGATCGGCAACGGTATGGCCGGTATCCGCACGGTGGAAGAGTTGCTGAAGATCGCGCCCGATAAGTACGAAATCACGGTGTTCGGCACCGAACCGCACCCCAATTACAACCGCATTTTGTTGTCACCCGTGCTCGCGGGCGAGCAGACAATTAGCGACATCGTTTTGAACGATTGGGACTGGTACAAAGACAACGGCATCAATCTCATCACCGGTAAAACCATCACGGAAATTCATCGCACGCGGCGCGAAGTGACCACCGATACGGGCGAGAAATTTAATTACGACCGCTTGCTGGTGGCGACGGGGTCAAACCCATTCATTCTGCCGATTGAAGGCAACAAGCTTCCGGGCGTAATTTCGTATCGCGATATCGCGGACACGGAAACCATGATTGACGCTGCGAAGCTTTTTAAAAAAGCTGTGGTGATTGGCGGTGGTTTGCTCGGGCTTGAGGCGGCGAACGGCCTGAAACTGCGCGGCATGGATGTGACCGTGGTGCACGTGATGCCGTGGCTTATGGAGCGTCAGCTTGATGAGAAGGCCGGCAAACTATTGCAAGGCTCACTGGAGGCCAAGGGCATTGAATTTCGGATGCAGGCGCAGACTGAAGCGTTGGTTGCCGGCGAATCGGGTCGTGTTGCAGCGCTGCGTTTTAAGGGCGGCGAACAGATTCCCGCTGATCTCGTGGTGATGGCCGTCGGCATTCGCCCGAACACCGCACTCGCCGAAAAATCGGGCCTGCAAGTCAGCGCACGTCCGGGCGGCATCATCGTGAACGACACGATGCAAACGCTGACTGATCCGCGCATTTATTCGGTCGGCGAATGCGTCAATCACCGAGGCACGGCGTATGGTTTGGTTGCGCCGCTGTTTGAGATGGCGAAGGTGTGCGCGAATCATCTCGCCGAATTTGGCATCGGTCGCTACGTAGGTTCGGTCACCTCGACCAAGCTTAAAGTGACTGGCGTTGACCTATTCAGCGCTGGTAATTTTCAGGGCGGCGAAGGCACCGAAGACATCACGTTATCCGACCCGATGGGTGGCGTTTACAAACGACTGGTGATTAAGGACGACAAGTTGGTCGGTGCTTGTTTGTATGGCGACACGGTCGATGGCTCGTGGTATTTCAAGTTGCTGCGCGAAGGCAAAAACGTTAACGAGATTCGCGATCATTTGATGTTCGGCGAATCGAACATTGGCGACGTGGGGCACGAAGGCAACACCCGCGCCGTATCGATGAAAGATACGGACGAGGTGTGCGGTTGCAACGGCGTGTGCAAAGGCACCATTACCAAGGCGATTAAAGACAAAGGTTTGTTCACGTTGGACGAAGTGAGGAAGCACACCAAGGCCTCATCTAGTTGCGGTTCATGCAGCGGCCTCGTCGAACAAATTCTCATGTTCACGGCGGGCGGTGATTACAGCGCCACGCCAAAGATGAAAGCGATGTGCGCCTGCACTGACTGCACCCATCAGCACGCACGCGACGCGATCCGCGAGCAGAAGTTGCTCTCAGTGCCGGAGGTCATGAAAACGCTCGGCTGGCGCACGCCGAACGGCTGTTCATCCTGCCGTCCGGCGCTCAACTATTACCTTCTCTCGACGTGGCCGAAAGAGTATGTTGATGACCCGCAATCACGCTACATCAACGAGCGCGCCCATGCCAATATTCAGAAAGACGGCACCTTCAGCGTGATCCCGCGCATGTGGGGCGGCGAGACCACTGCTGACGAGCTGCGCCGCATCGCCAATGCGGTTGACAAATACAAAATCCCCACCGTGAAAGTCACCGGTGGCCAGCGCATTGATTTGCTCGGCGTGAAGAAAGAAGATTTGCCTGCGGTGTGGAAGGACATCGGCATGCCGTCCGGTCATGCGTACGCCAAAGCATTGCGCACGGTGAAGACGTGTGTGGGTTCCGAATGGTGTCGTTTTGGCACGCAAGACAGCACCCAAATGGGCAAAGATTTGGAGCGGGCGATGTGGCGGATGTATGCGCCGCATAAGGTGAAATACGCCGTGAGCGGTTGCCCACGAAACTGCGCGGAAGCGGGTATCAAAGACGTCGGCATCATCGGCGTTGATTCGGGTTGGGAGATGTACGTTGCAGGCAACGGTGGGATCAAAACCGAGGTGGCGCAGTTCTTCGTTAAAGTGAAAACCTCAGACGAAGTGCTGGAGTACACCGGTGCCTTTATTCAACTTTATCGCGAAGAGGGCTGGTATTTGGAGCGCACCGTGCATTACGTTTCGCGCGTGGGCCTTGAATACTGCAAAAAGAAAGTAGTGGAAGACTCCGTCAACCGTAAAGCGCTGTGGGAGCGGCTGCAATTCGCGCTCGATGGCGAACCCGATCCGTGGTTTGAGTTCGACAAAGCGCGTGTGGATACGCGGCAGTTTATTCCGATAAAAGCCATTTCGCCCGCCGCTTCAACCGCGATGGAGTTCGCATGATCGCGGTACTTGAGCGGCACCCGGTAACCACTGCACACTGGTGCTTTGTTTGCATATTGCATGAGCTTCCGGTGCTCGGTGCTCGCGTGATTGAACGCAGTGAAACCGACGGCGGTAACGTTGCGGTGTTCCGCAACGATCAGGATGTGGTGTTCGCGCTGCTCGACAAATGTCCGCACAAAGGCGGTCCGCTGTCGCAAGGCATTGTGTTTGGCGAGCGGGTCGCATGTCCGCTGCACAATTGGTCGATTGAGTTGAAGAGCGGTGAAGCCGTGGCGCCCGACGTGGGATGCACAAAACGATTTCCGGTGAAGGTAGAAAATTCGCGTGTTTTCGTTGCACTTTCATAAGCTCGTTACGCAACGGAGCTTCAAGCAGCTTCTGTGTGAAAAGCCCATGATATATGGGCTTAGGCATGGTTATTGCGATTTATCGACTTCATGTGTTTCTGCCACTTAACCCCAATCAAATGGGCGTTCTCACCAAAAGCTGAAGCGTGGTTGCCTGTCGCTTTTGGCGCTGTGGGATGACTAGTTGTGATGGCTGAAATCAAGACCACCTGCCCGTATTGCGGCGTGGGTTGCGGCGTACTTGCTACCACCGATGGCAAACTAATCACCGCCGTTCGTGGCGATCCAGATCATCCCGCTAACTTCGGTCGGCTCTGCACGAAGGGCAGCACGCTGCATCTGACAACCACGCCGTATGGTCGCGCACTGCATCCCGAAATGCGCAGCAGTCGCAGTGAAGATCGCAAGCGCGTGAGTTGGGACGAAGCGCTTGACACGCTCGCCGACAAGTTCGCCACCACCATCGCCGAGCACGGCCCCGACAGCGTGGGCTTCTACATTTCTGGCCAGTTGATGACCGAGGATTACTACGTATTCAACAAGCTCGCGAAAGGTTTGATTGGCACTAACAACGTCGACACAAATTCGCGGTTGTGCATGTCGTCTGCGGTTGCTGGATACAAAGCAACGCTCGGCGCCGATGCGCCGCCCGCGTGCTACGACGATTTGAATCACGCCGAACTCATCGTGATTGCGGGTAGCAACGCGGCGTGGGCACATCCTATTTTGTATCGACGGCTTGAAGATGCAAAGGCTAAAAATCCGGCGCTCAAAGTAGTGTGCATCGACCCGCGCCGCACCGAGACGGCGCGCGCCGCTGATTTGCACCTGCCGATTCTGCCGGGCACCGATGTGGCGTTGTTTAACGCGGTGCTGCACGGGTTGCTGTGGGAAGACGCGGTGGACGCGGCCTATATCAGCGCGCATACCGAAGGATTCGCCGAACTCAAGACCGCAGTGCGCGAATGCACCCCTACGTGGGCGGCGCGAATTTGCGGCGTGAACGAAGCGCAAATCATTGAGCTGGCGAGCTGGTGGAAGCAATCCAAAGCCACGCTTTCGCTGTATTGTCAAGGCTTGAATCAGTCAGCGTGCGGCACGGATAAAAACGCCGCGTTAATCAACCTACATTTGGCTACCGCGCAGATCGGCAAACCCGGTGCCGGACCATTTTCACTGACTGGGCAACCGAACGCAATGGGCGGTCGCGAGGTCGGCGGTTTGGCCAATTTATTGCCCGGCCATCGCGATGTGGTGAACCCCGAACATCGCGCAGAAATTGCGAAGTTTTGGGGCGTCGATTCGCTGCCATCGATCCCCGGAACGTCCGCCATCGAAATGTTTAACGCGGTCAAATGCGGCGAGATCAAACTGTTATGGATTGCCTGTACCAACCCCGCCCAATCCCTGCCGGATTTGCGCGCCGTGGCCGAATCGTTTGCCAACGCCGAATGCGTGATCGTTCAAGAAGCCTTCCGTACCACTGAAACCGCGCAGCTCGCCGACGTGCTGCTGCCCGCCAGTACCTGGGGCGAAAAGCACGGCACCGTCACCAATTCCGAGCGTCGCGTTACCCATGTGAACGGCGTGTTACCCGCTCCCGGAAGCGCGCGTCACGACTGGGACATTGTGGTTGATTTTTCGCGACGACTGGAAGCAAAACTGCGACCGAATCAGTCGACGGTATTCCCCTACGAAACGCCCGAGGACATCTTCAATGAACACCGCGAAACGACGCGCGGCCGCGATCTCGACATCACGGGTATGAGCTACGCGTCGCTCGACGCGCACGGCCCGCAGCAGTGGCCGTTGCGCGAAGGCGAAACGGTTGGCAAAACGCGTCTCTACGAAGACGGCATTTACCCAACTGCAACCGGCAAGGCCAAGTTCAAAGTCACGGCGTACAAGGGTGTGGCCGAGCCCGTCGATGCACGCCATCCGCTGGCGCTGACCACCGGCCGCCTGCGCGACCAGTGGCACGGCATGAGCCGCACCGGACGCGTGCCGCTGCTCTATGGCCACGAGCCCGAGCCACTGCTGACCATGAACACCACCGACGCCGCGCGTCGCATGCTGATTGCCGGTGAAGTGGTGAAAGTAGCGTCGCGTCGCGGTGAGCTGGTGGTGCGGTTAGCGGTGAGTGACGACGTGCGCTCGGGGCAGTGTTACGTGCCGATGCATTGGGGCAAATTGACGCTCGCATCATCCGGATCGCACGGCATCAATGCGTTAACGTTGTCTGCGTTTGATCCGATCTCAAAGCAGCCCGAACTCAAGCACACCGCCGTGCGGGTTGAGCGGGCGCAACTACCGTGGTCGTTGGTGTCGTTTGCCTATGTGCAAGGCAGTCGCGACCCGGTGGCGGTGTGCGACGAATTGCGCGAGATGGCTCGATCTCTCTCTGAAACCAGCAACGCGTTTTTTGCCAGCACCACGTTGATCGGCAACGAGCGCCCCGGCGTCGTTCTCCGACTCGCCGCTGAGCACGCGCCTGAACGCTCGGCGCTGGAGCAGATTGATCGCATCCTGGGACTAACCGGGCTTGACACGCTTGCCTACGACGATCCCCGTCGCAATCTCAGTCGCCGTGTTCGCGTTGACGATGGGCGATTAGTCGGTGTGCGTTTGGCCGGTGATTTGGCCGCTGAATCATGGATGCGCGACTTCTTTTTGTCTGGCGCGTCAGTCGTTGAATTGCGTCAACGCTTGCTTGCGGGTATCGCCGCCGCTCCGCGCGGTTTCAAACCGCGTGGCAAGGTCGTTTGCAACTGTTTCAACGTGTCGGAAAACGAGATCATCGATTTTTGCGCCTCGGCAACCAGCGACGGCGCATCCAAACTCTCCGCCCTGCAAACCGCGAAAAAGTGCGGCACCAACTGCGGCTCCTGCCTGCCGGAGCTACGAACGTTGGTCGAACGTTCTGTCGCCAAAGCGTAGATTCAGTCACGCGCAGCGTTACAGCTTTGTGCTTAAAGCGTTCATTGGCATGGACTAATGGCATAAATATTAATTAATCGATATTTGATATTTTATGCGCTTAACCCAAGCAAAGTAAGGCTTGTAGTAAAAAGTTGTATCCGCACACTTCGCATCCAAAAAACACGCGGCTAGTCAGAACGCCCCCGCCGCCTTATAATCCGCGGCTAACCAAAATTTTCGCCAACAAAGAAACTCTCAGTCATGGTCGTTATTCGTCTTTCCCGTGGTGGTTCCCGCGGTGCCCCGTTCTTCAACATTGTGGTCGCCGATTCGCGCAACCGTCGCGATGGCCGCTATATCGAGCGTCTTGGCTTCTACAACCCGGTGGGTAAGGAAGGTGCCGAGAACGTGCGTATCGCCGCAGATCGTTTGACCTTCTGGACGAGCAAAGGCGCGCAGATGTCCGACACCGTGACTCAGCTCGCTAAAGGCGCAGCTAAAGCCGCCATCGCCAAAGCAGCCGCGGCACCTGTGGCCGCTCCCGTCGCCGCTTAATTCGCGCTTCGGAGATTCGAGTGGGTCACGGCATTTGCGTTTTGCGCATTTCCGCTGACCACTCCGCTTGCTCCGCTCACCCGACGCGCTTAAAAGCCAGCCGCCGGTGAGCCCAATAAGCATCACCACCCCGCAACTTGTCCCGATGGGGAAGGTCGGTCGTACTTACGGGCTGACCGGCGCGGTGCATGTATACCCTTACTCGCAAGACGCGCAAACGCTGCTCAAAGCAAAGACGTTGTTGATCGGCACAGCCACGTTCTCGGTCACCCGATCGCGTCCCCACGGCGACTCCATTGTTTCGCAACTGGTCGGCATCGATTCTCCGGAAGCTGCGGCCAAGCTTACCAATAAAGAAGTTTTTGTTGATCGCGCGCTGTTTGCAGCGCTGCCGGAGGGCGAGTATTACTGGCTCGATTTGATCGGATTGACGTGCACCAACGGCGACCGCGTATTCGGTGAAATTACCGAAATTTTTGAGTCCGGCGCACATCCTATTCTTCGCGTCAAACAGGCGTCTGGCGTGGACGAATTGATCCCGTTTGTCGATGCCATCGTTCGCTCGGTGAGCCTCACAGAGCAACGTGTTGACGTCGACTGGGAAGGCTTGGAATAGCCTATGCTGTCGATCTCCCTGATCGCAGCATTTCCTGAATTGGCGGAACACGCGCTCGACTACGGCGTGACCGGTCGCGCGGCAAAGCTGAGTCTGTGGCGCTATCAAGGCTTCGGCCTGCGCGATTTCGCGACCGACGCCCGCAAATCAATCGACACTCGACCCGCAGCAGGCGGGCCTGGCATGGTGCTGATGCCCGCTCCACTCGACGCCGCGCTCGCCGCCGCCCGCGCATGGCACGGTGATCGAACTACCGTTGTTTTTATGAGTCCAGACGGCACGCCGCTGGTGCAATCGCAAGTCCAAACACTAGCGGGGGCGAAGCATCTTACGTTCGTTGCAGGTCGGTATGAAGGCATCGACCAGCGCTGGATCGACGCCAATGTCGACGTGATCGTGTCGATTGGCGATTACGTGCTCTCCGGTGGCGAGTTACCAGCGGCAGTCGTGATCGACAGTTGCGTGCGATTGCTGCCCGGTGCGTTGGGCGACAATGAATCGGCAGCCTTCGAATCATTCACCGCAGGCAAGCTCGACTGGCCGCAGTATGCGCATACTTTATCGGTCACCGAAGAAATTCCGACCGAACTCGCAGGTGGCGATCATGGTGCCATCAACCGTTGGCGCGTCATACAAGCGCTGGCCCGCACTTGGATGCGCCGCCCCGATCTGCTGGCACGCGCTAAATTGTCGCCTGAAGAGTTGGTCATGATTGACGAAATCACGATACAATCAAAGGCTTAGCAGGAAATTCCTTCGTGCGTCAAAGCTTCTCAATCAAGCGAAAACAGCACCGGAACCTGATGTGTGTTCAGTCTCGCACCGTGATGCGAGTCAGATTGGATCAAACCAATCGCACACCTCTCAGACTCTGAAAACATCAACAAAGGATTAACAATGTCCAAGTTTCTCATCGCTCAAATCGAGCAAGAAGAAATCGTTCGTCTTAACAAGACGATCCCCGTGTTCGCCCCCGGCGACACCGTCATCGTGAGCGTCAACGTGGTTGAAGGCGAGAGGAAGCGCGTTCAGGCTTTTGAAGGCACGGTAATCGCCAAGCGCAACAAGGGCCTCAACAGCTCGTTCATTGTGCGCAAAATCTCCAACGGCGAAGGCGTGGAGCGTACGTTCCAGCTGTACTCGCCGATCATCGCAGGCATTGAAGTCAAGCGCCGCGGCGACGTACGTCGCGCCAAGCTCTACTACCTCCGTGATCGTTCCGGCAAATCGGCGCGGATCAAAGAGAAATTGCCCGCTCGCAAAGTGGCGAAAGTCGCGGCATAGCCAACTTTCGTCCGACAGCAAAAACGGTCCCTCGGGGCCGTTTTTGTTGGTGCGGCGCAATACGTGTCTCCGCTTGCGTGGTCGTAAAGCGCATCGCCACGATACGGTTATCATCGCGACACTATTGACCCCCATCACTGCATGCGCAACAGCCTCTACGACGCGCTCGAAGTCAATTCATCGAGCTCGACCCACGCCATACAAGCGGCGTTGCGAACCGTCGTGCGGCGCTTTTGGGCGGTTCCGCGTGATGCTTCGGGGGATTCGGAGGAGGCGGTGCGATTCGCAGCGCTCGCCGCCGCAATCCTAGTCGATCCGATTCGCCGCAAAGATTATGATGCCGCGCTCAATCCGGGCGTTGGCGCGGGGCCATGGCGCTTGCCCATTGCCGGTCGTCAGGGCGGGATCGCCTCGCCAGAGGGCGGCACCCATTCGCGTATTTTGGCTGGCGACATCGATGAGGTGTCCGAAGTCGCAACCGTAGCCGTCTTGCCCAAGGCACTGCCCGGAGTAGACGCGCTCGCGAAGCCGCTGCCGGACGGACGCGCGTGGGCCTCGCCGCTGGTTTGGCTCGCACTGCTCGCCGCATCCAGCCTGCTGTGCTACAGCCTCGCCCGCGCGTTTGCCGATTGGTTTGCGATGTCGTGGCCGTCAGCACTGTTGTTTGGGGTGGGCAGCACCGTTGTCGCGTATGTGTTTGCTGCGTGGATGAGCCGCAGTCAGGTGGTGGCAGGTGCCTCAGCCAGCTTATCGCGGTTGGCCATCATTAAGTGGCGGCGCGAAGGCTCCATCTTCATCGGTGCACCCCCGCCACAGCACGATACAGCATGGATCTTCAAGTTGCGGCTGATGGAATTGACGCGCAGTGCGTCGGGCTTTGTGACCGCCGCCAGCCCGTGGCGACGCTTGGGTGCACGGCTGATTGACTATGCGCTGATCGCGTTGGTGCTTTATGCGGCGATTTACCTTGTTGACGCTATATCTCCGTTGCTCGCCGAAGGTTTTGTGATTCTCCGCTCGGTGTTGCTGCTACCGACGCTCGTCGTGTTGCTGGCAATTCCGGCGTCCGCCTTGATTCATCGCGCGTTTGGCAACACACCGGGCAAATGGCTGCTCAGCTTGCAATTGGTGACTGGAATTACCCGACCCGCCGATCACAGCGAACCCACGGAGCGAAAATTGCTTTGGTCACGTGCTTGGCATGCCGCATGGCGCGGCGCGGCGCTCGGATTCTGGCCGGTCGCACTGTGGCGATTGCCGCGCAATTTGCGCTTGGCACGCGACACCGAAACCGACTGGGAGGCCAACGGCGACTCGTTGGTGATGGCGCGTCCGCTGACCGCGCCTGCGTTCGCAACCGGTATCGTGATTTTGCTGGCTGCCACCCTTATCCTGCTGTCCGGCTGGCGTCGGGACTATCTTGCTGCATGGCCGCAAATGCTGGTTCTGGCGGTATCGGCGCAAGCAACACTTGATGACCTACTCGGCTCAAAATTGCCCTCACCGGCGCCAACATCGGCAACCCCTTCAGCCGTTCCAGAGGATCCGGCGGTAGTTTTCGTACTGCCCCCCGCTACGGTCGAGGCGGCGAAGAAGCAAGCTGCCTCTCCTGCCTCTGCTGCCTCACCCGCCGCCGCGACGGTCGGCCCCGAAGCTGATATGGCAAAGCAGGCGAATGCAGCGCAGGCTCGAAGGGTGCGCATTGATGCGTATGCCAAGCAGACCGAAGCCGCGCGTAGAACAGGCAGTTACGGTGGATTGCTCGGCAATTGTCAGCGCTGGACGCAGGAGCAGCCCAGTAGCGGCGAGGCTTGGCGGTGCTTCGGTTTGGCGCAATTTCAGGGTGGGGCGGGTCGCGAGGCGTTGCCTGCGCTACGTCAGGCGCTTAAGCTTGAACCGAGGGACGCGCAGGTAGAGGCGGCGATCCTGAGCATTTTGCGCCCTTAGAACTGGTCAGTAAATAACTTTGACGCCTGCCCGGGTGGGCTTGGGCGCACCGCGTCGTTGCAAAATTTGCACATGCCCCGGCATGAGCTGCATTTTGCGCCTGGCGGTGCACACCGATGGCCGCGCGACATACCGTCATTTTTAACGTGACTAAACACTAGTATTGCATCCCAATCCAGCGGCCGTAAGTCAAAGTTATTTGCTGACAAACCCTTAGTGAGCTCGCTTTTACGGGCGGGAAACGCGTCCCTAGGCGGCGATTACTTGCGGCGCAACAGAAAAATAAACTCGCCATTCGCCGCTGATTGATCGATCAGCGCGTTGCCTGTCTGCCGCGAAAACGCCTGAAAGTCGCGCTGCGATGCCGGATCGGTGGCGATGATCTTCAGCAGCTGACCGGTCTTCATTTCGTCGAGCGCTTTTTTTGTACGCAGGATTGGCAGCGGGCAATTAAGTCCGCGTGCATCAACTTCTCGATCAGCAGTGGCTGGTGTCATGGCAAATTCCGGTGTCTAAACTGCGGCAAGGCATCCGCGTCTGCGGTCGGCACAAAAGTCGTCGCACCGAGAAACTGATTTTAGTCGAGATATTCAAACAAGCGCACCACGCGCGACACGCCGCTGGTGGTGCTGGCGAGCTGGGTGGCGGCATCCGCCTCGGCGCGTTTGACCACGCCCATCAGGAACACTACGTTTGCCTCGGTGATTACTTTCACGTGATTGGCTTGAAAGCGGTTGGCTTCCAGAAAGCGGGTTTTGACGATGGTTGTCAAGCGCGTGTCGTTACTTACTGCGAACACACCGGCCTGCGGGCCTACGGCCATTTCGTTGAAGATGCGCTTGATGCCCGGCACGGTGGCCACCTCATCTTCGACGCTGCGTTTGACTGCGTCGCTGTTCGCCTCGCCGCTTAGCAGCACGTGACGGTTGTAGCTCGTGATGTTGATGTGAATCTGATCGCCAAAGCGACTTTTCACCCGGAGCAAGGCGCGGTTTTCGATGTTTTCATCATCAACAAATGCGCCACTGGTACGTCGATCTTCGGTCAGCGCCACCGCCGTCACCGCGCCGCCAATCAGGATCGGCGCGCAGGCCGTTAACGTCAGCATTGCGAGCGTTGCGCCTGAAAGCAGCAGCGTAACGTTACGAACAGAAATTTTTGAAGACATCACAGTTTTCCTCACGGGGGGATTCAAAACATTTGATCGAACACTGTACTGCTGCATCGCGACCGGGTGCCGCATTATCTGCGCAACGTGTTGTTCGTTTAGGACGCGTTACGCAGCAAAGATATTCCGCAGCCAAAGCGGTGCGCTCGATCCGTCGAATAAAACCGCGTCGACGCGACACGCGGGCATCGTGGGCAAGCGACTCAGGTAGAGCCCGACGGCGCGCTCGATTCGCGCCTGCTTGTCGCGTCCGATACTGGCTGCTGCACCACCAAATCGTTGGCTATTGCGCTGCCGAACCTCGACAAACACGAGCGTTGCGCCATCGCGCATGATGAGATCAATTTCACCGAAACGACAGCGCCAGTTGCGCTCGACGAGCGTCAGGCCGCTCGCCTTGAGCAGCGCTTCAGCCGTATGCTCATAGCGCTCGCCCGCATCGCTTTTCGATTCAAGGCCCAACTTTAACCAAACTGCGTTCGCGGAACTCTCCGACCATCGGTTGCCGTCGGTATTGGGCGTCTTTCAACGTCAACTGACCAATCGCGCCGTCGAACGTCGGCGGCAGCGCGTCGCGTCCCGCCGCGATCACCAGTCGCGCCGCGTCCACGCCCAACGCGTACAAGCGGGCGAGTGTTGGTGAGGATGCTTCGGGGGCAACGTAGGCCGCAAATTCAGCGCGATCCGCATCAACCAACCACGGCGCGTCTGCGATGCGAACACCGGTCCAGTCGGACGTGCGCTCCAGCGCAGATTCGTAGCTTGCGCTGGTGACGTACACGGCCATGTTGCGCAAAAAAGGCCGCAGTTCGGAGAGCGCGCTGCCACCGCCCGCAAACAACACGCAGTCCACGTTATCGCGCCGCCAGCCGTCGGTCAACCGCCGCCACGTCTCGCGCGAACCGAGTGCGGTTTGCCGCAGCGGCGTGGCGATGCGGCCGCGCCAATAGCTCATGATCGAAACGCTGACGCGGCTCGCCATGGCACCACTCGCCTCAACCAAGACCGGATTGCGACAGGCATCCTCAACGGCCTGCTGCGCGATGGCTTCGCCCTCGGATTCAAGGTCAGGCGCGAGCACTGCCATCGGCTCTGGTGGCACTGTGCCGAGCGGGGACAGCATCAACGTGGGCCGCAATGACGGCACTTTGGCCAGCGCCAGCGTGGCCACATCACTGCGCCCCAGCGGCCCTATCACCCAATCCACTTGGTCGTCGACGCAACGGCTGTACGCCGCCACCACGCCGTCACCGCTATAGCTGCATTCGCGCACCGACACCTCGGTTTTGCGCGTCGCAAACACGGCGGCTGCACCATCACGCACGCTGACCGCAGCACGCTTCAGCAGCGCGCTTTCCAGCGGCAGCAACACCACGATGCGCAATGCATTGGACTGCGCGGCAGCCGCTTGCGCTACAGTGCGGGCCGGTTGGGTGATGAGTGCCGGTTGCGGAATTGGGTTCGGCCCAAACGTCTGCGCCGCGGCGGGCAGTGCCACCATGAGCGACGCCACGCCCACCCGAACATATCGGTTTGCGCGCCATCGCAAACGTCCGCGCAACCGTGACCTCAATAAATTCAGCACAGGGTGTATGTCCGAGTCATTAAAAATACCCTCTGGATTGTATGTAGTCGCCACCCCGTTGGGGAATTTGGGGGACATCACGCTGCGCGCGTTAACCACGCTCAAGGCGGTGGATTGCATCGCCTGCGAGGACACGCGAGTCACACGCGACCTGCTGCGTTTTCTGGACATCGCGCCGCCGATGTTGGTTTCTGTGCGCGAGCACAACGAGCGCACCGCGGCAGACGCCATCGTGTCGCGGATCAGCGCGGGCGAGGCGGTGGCCTACGTCAGCGACGCAGGCACGCCCGCTATCAGCGACCCCGGTGCACGGCTGGTCGCGGCGGTGCGAGCGGCGGGCTTCCCGATTATTCCGATCCCCGGCGTGAGTGCAGTGACCGCAGCACTTTCGGCGGCGGGGCTGGAATCCACGGCGTTCACGTTTTTGGGTTTTGCACCAGTGGCCGCGGGTGAACTGGCCGAATTTGTTGCGGCGGCCAGCACGCGGGTTGAGACCAGCATTTGTTTTGAGTCACCGCACCGCATCGAGAAATTCTTGATGGCGTTGGCGAAAGGCTTGCCCGCAGATCGCCGCGTGGTCATCGCGCGTGAACTCACCAAAAAGTTTGAGACCATCACTGCACTGGTCGCTGGTGAAATAGAGGCATGGATGCCGCTGCATGCCGACAAAATGCGCGGTGAATTTGTGGTCGTGATTGCCGGAGCGCTGCATGCGACGCTGGCGTCGAGTTTCGAGGCACGTGTAGTGCTCAAAGTGCTGTTGCAAGAGCTGCCACCGGCCAAGGCTGCCAAGCTCGCCTCCAAGATCACCGGCGAGTCGCGCGAGGCTTTGTATGAATGGGCCGAATCGCTAAAAACGTGAGGCGCGAGAGCGATTGAATAGCTTATAGCTTTTGCATCTAAGCCATTTTATATATGGGCTAAGAGTGCTTTACGTCAATAGTCGACTTTAGACAAAAACGTCGTATAACCCGCAAAGAATGGTGCATACACGGAAAAGGCGTTGCTCCAAGTCGCGCTCACCGCGTCGTCCGGCTACACCGCCGAAATCACCAGCGCCGTTGCCGCCGTCACTTTCTTCGCATATTCGATGTGCAAAAACTCGTTCGGGCCGTGCGCGTTGGACTTTGGCCCGAGCACGCCGGTGACCAGCATTTGTGCGTGCGGGAATTTGTCGCCGAGCATGGCCATGAACGGGATGGTGCCGCCTTCGCCCATGTAGGCCGCGGGTTTTCCGAAGTACGCCATTGACGCCACGTCAAGCGCCACCGTCAACCACGGTGCGAACGCAGGCGCGTTCCAGCCCGTGGCCGCGCTGTCCGCAGCGAACGTCACTTGCGCGTTGTACGGCGTGTTTTTTTCGACTAGTGATTTCACCTCCGCTGCGGCGGCTGCGCCGTCCACCGTGGGTGGAATGCGAAGGGACAATTTCAATGCGGTGTACGGACGCAAAACATTGCCCGCAGCCGATGTCGGCGGCAACCCATCAGCGCCCACAATCGATAGCGACGCACGCCAAGTCCGGTTCAAAATCAGCTCGACCGGATCTTTGCTCGTTGGCAACGTGAACTCATGCGCACCACCGCAGCTTTGCCACGGGAAACGCTTCCACACTACGTCGCCCAAAATATTGGCCGCCTGTTGTGCCTGCTTGATTCGTTCATCAGGGATCGGTGCAGCAAACACCGGCGAATGCGTGACGCCAGTCGCCGAATCATCAATGCGATCCAGCAGTTGCCGCGCAATTCGGAAGGTTGATGGCACAGCGCCGCCCGCGTCACCCGAATGCACGCCCTCAGTCAACATGCGCACCGTCATCGTGCCGTTGACGAGACCTCGCAGTGATGTGGTCGCCCACAGTTCGTCATAGCTGCCCGCGCCTGAATCGAGCGCAACAACCAGACCGACGTCACCCATGCGCGGCGACAACAAATCAAGATAGGGCGGCAAGTCGAACGAACCCGATTCTTCACACGTTTCGATCAATCCAAAGCATCGCGGACGCGAAATATTTTCAGCGTCCAGCGCGAGCACCGCAGCGAGCGTCGCGAACACGGCGTAACCATCGTCCGCGCTGCCACGACCGTAGAGCTTGCCGTCTTCAACCAGCGGCGTCCAAGGACCAGAATCGTCACGCCAGCCCGTCATTTCCGGTTGCTTGTCGAGATGACCATAAAGCAGAACGGTCTTGCCATTAGCCTTCGTGCCAGTGCCCGGAATGTCAAAGAACAACACCGGTGTGCGGCCTTCCAGCGTGATGATCTCCAGCGTCATGTTCTTCACAGGCTGCGCCGCCACGAACTGCTGCGCCTGCTCGATGGCCAGTTGAATTTGCCCCGCACGCTTCCAGTCCGCCTCAAACGACGGCGACTTGGCCGGCAGCTTCACGTACTCAATCAACTGCGGAACGATAGCGTCGTCCCACTGCTTGTTCACACGACGAAGGATCGCGGAGGACTGGTCGGAATTGAAAGGGAAGGTGTCTGGGCGGGCGGTCATGAGGGCTCCAATGAACGAGTTCGATTATTGCGTCAGTTTGGCGTGATAGTGCACTAATGGTAGTCCTTCAAAGTGCGAATCGCATGTAATGAGCGTTGCGTTGTGTTCCATCGCTGTCGCATACATCATGGCGTCAATTGCTGACAACTTGTATTGCGTTGAATAATCCGCTCCAAGCAGCGCGATGGCTTCCGTCAAGCCCACGATTTGGCAGTTCCGGGTCGTCACCAGCACCTCGGCATTTTCGTCCTCGCGCAGCGCGCGATTCGCCCACCTCCGCAGTTCAAACTGTAATAGCGTTGGCACGATGATTTCGTCAGGCCGCGACCATAGGGCTTGATGCTGTTTTCCAGTCGGCGTCTGACAAATGGACTCAATCCACAAGCAGGTGTCGATCAAAATCATTTTGCAAGACGACGCTGCCGCGCTGCAACCACCTCCGCCGCAAATTCGGGATCATCATCGAGATCGCTCCTGTCCCTCTCGAACGGCTCGGTGACGTGGCTGGCCATGCCAAACAGCTCCTCAATCGTGCGTTGACGAACGATTTTGACGCTCTTGCCCACACGAAAAAAAGCCAACTTGTGGCCCGGCTCAAGCTCCAGAGCGTCACGAATATCTTTCGGAACCACGATCTGATACTTGCTCGACAGCGTAGCGGTTGACGTTGACATTTACGTTTTCTTGATCGTTACTGTAAACGTAAGTATATGCGTTGCCATTTCTAACACAAGGTAATGAAAAAACACGTTTGTGCGCGGCGTCCGCCGTATTTGCCGCCCATTTAAGGCGCGCATCAACTGCTGCTCGCAGCTAAGGATCGGCATTCAAGTCGCTGCGATCCCGCTCGAAAGGCTCCGTCACATGGCTTGCGGTGCCCGCAATGTCTTTCATGCTGCGCTGAGGCACCACCATTTGCTTGATGCGGGCAGGGTATTGCCGTATGACCGCTTGATTATGTTGCTGGTTACGATCTTACGGTCAATTGCCTACTATCTGTGTTGTATCCAATTGGTTTCGGTTGGCCGTTCGGAAAGATGAAGCGTTGCGGTTGTAGGCGGCGCTTCTGCAAGCAGTCTGCCTTTGCGAAAAACCTTTAGTCTTGTTGCCCGCAATCGAATCGCTTCTATCGGGTCGCGCGCCTGCAGCAGTATGAAGCTCGCGTCGCAACCCGCCTGAAGCCCATAACTTTCGAGATGCATCACTTTCGCGGCATTGGTCGTCACCGCGTCGAAGCAGCCTCGCATGCCGTCCTGGCTTGTCATCTGCGCGACGTGCAGGCCCATGTGTGCGACTTCCAGCATGTCGCCTGAGCCGAGGCTGTACCAAGGATCCATCACGCAGTCGTGGCCAAAGGCTACGTTGACGCCTGCGGCCATTAGCTCGGGAACGCGCGTCATGCCACGACGTTTGGGATAGGTATCGTGGCGGCCCTGCAGCGTGATGTTGATGAGCGGATTGGCGATGACGCTGACGCCACTTTCTGCAATCAGTGGCAGCAGCTTGCTCACGTAATAGTTGTCCATCGAATGCATGGACGTGCAGTGTGATCCGGTGACGCGGCCGTGCAGCCCGAGGCGTTGCGTTTCATGAGCGAGCGTTTCGATATGGCGTGACAGGGGGTCGTCTGACTCGTCGCAGTGCATATCGACGAGTTTGCCGCGTTCGGTCGCGATTTCGCACAGCAGCTTGACGCTTGCCGCGCCGTCGGCCATTGTGCGTTCGAAATGCGGGATGCCGCCGACGACATCGACGCCTTTGTCGAGTGCGCGTTTCAGGTTTTCGACGCCGCCCGGTGAACGCAGCACACCGTCTTGAGGAAACGCTACCAGCTGCAAGTCGAGATACGGCGTTACGCGTCGCTTCACTTCAAGTAGCGCGTCGACTGCAAGCAAACTCGGGTCACTGGTATCGACGTGTGAGCGAATCGCCAGCAGCCCCTTGGCGACCGCCCAATCGCAGTAAACCAGCGCGCGTTCGATCAACGCGTCGGCGGTCAGATTCGGCTTAAGTTCACCCCACAGCGCGATGCCTTCGAGCAGCGTTCCACTGGCGTTGACACGAGGCAGGCCATAGCTCAGTGTGGCGTCCATATGGAAGTGCGGGTCGACGAAATGCGGTGCGACGAGCAGGCCAGCGGCGTCCACAATGTGTTGCGCTGACGTTGCGTCGATGTGCGGCGCAACTTCCAGGATACGACCGTTTTGAACGGCGATGGACATGCCCGTTCGTCCGTCGGGAAGGTTAGCGTTGGTAACTAATAAATCGAGCATCTGAGTGCATCCTATCTTGCTTGTGGGAGCGGTTCCGCCGCGATTGTTGACGAATCCACGTATCCGTCGCGGTAAAACCGCTCCCACAGAAATATGATTTGCCCGACATGCTTCATCGCTCGCCCTTGCGATAAGGCTTCATGAGTGCCTGCGGATACGTGGCTTTTCGCGCCACCAGTATCAGCGCCAAAATCGACAGCACATACGGCAACATCAAATACAGCTGATACGGTAGCGCCGCATCACCCGCTTGTTGCAGCCGCAATTGCAGCGCATCGAAGAACGCGAACAGCAGCGCGCCGAGTAGCGCTTTGCCTGGTCGCCATGCGGCAAACACCACCAGCGCCACGCAGATCCAGCCGCGACCGTTGACCATGTTGAAAAAGAATGCGTTGAACGCGGACAGTGTGAGAAACGAGCCCGCAACGCCCATCAGCGCCGACCCCGCGACGATGGCTCCCGTCCGTACCCACGCCACCGACACGCCCTGACCTTCTGCGGCCTGCGGGTTCTCGCCGACCATGCGCACCGCGAGGCCGACAGGGGTGCGGTACAGCACGTAACCGATAACCGGCACCAGCAGCAAGGCGAGTAGCGTCAACGAGGTTTGCGCGTCGAGCACAGGTATCGGCAACCAGTCCATCGGCGCAAACGGCGTGATGGTGGGTGGCGTGCTGACCTTCGAAAAGCTTACGCGATAGCCGTAGTAACTCAGCGCGGTGGCGAGCATGGTGATGCCAAGTCCCGACACATGTTGCGATAGCCCCAGATTCACCGTCAACCACGCATGCAGCAGGCCAAACGCTGCTCCCGTGAGCGCAGCAACACAGACGCCAATCCAAAGCGACGCGCCCGCATACACCGCGAGCCAACCGGCGAAAGCACCCGCTACCATAATGCCTTCGATGCCAAGATTGAGCACGCCCGCACGCTCACACAGCAGCACCCCCAGCGTGCCCAGAATCAGTGGTGTGGCGATGCGCAATACCGCCACCCAGAATGACACGTTGGTCAGCAGGTCAACAATGTCGCTCATCGAAAGCGCACCCGATATTGCGTGAGCAAGGTGGCCACCAGCACAGAGAGCAGCGATGTGGCGACGATCACGTCGGCGATGTAGGTGGGCACGCCGATAGCGCGGCTCATGCTGTCGGCTCCCACCAATACGCCCGCCACAAACACGCTCGCCGCGATCACGCCAATCGGATGCAGGCCCGCGAGCATTGCAATGACGATACCGCTGTAGCCATAGCCGGGTGACATGTCGAGCGTAACGTAACCGGTGCGCCCCGCCACCTCAATGGCCCCAGCAAGGCCCGCCAATGCGCCGGAGAGCATGGCGACCAGCACCACAGTGCCAGTGACCGGCACGGCAGCAAACGCAGCTGCCCGAGCGTTGGCACCCACGGCGCGAATGGAGAATCCAACCGTCGTAAATTTGAAAACGACCCACAGCGCCACGGCCAGAGTAATTGCCCACATTAGGCCCGTATGCACGCGGGTGCCCTCGATGAGTTTGCTGAGCTCAAGCTCGCCATTGAGCGCCACACTCTGCGGCCAGCCCATCGCCGCCGGGTCTTTCATCCAGCCGTCGAGCAGCGCGGAGACGAGCAGCAGCACGATGAAATTGAGCAGCAATGTGGTGACCACTTCGTCCACGCCCAAGCGCGTTTTGAGTAGCGCAGGTCCGAGCAATAGTAGAGCGCCCGCGAGCGCTGCTGCCAACATCATCACAGGAAAAACGATCCATGACGACCATTCAAGCCCGGTGCCGCTATGCAAGCCGCCGACAGCGATTGCGGCGAGTGCGCCCGCGTAGAGCTGACCCTCGGCGCCGATGTTGAACAGTCTCGCTTTGAAAGCAACGGTGGTTGCAAGCCCCGTGAGAATCAGCGGAGTTGCGCGGGTCAGCGTTTCGCTCCACGCGAACACCGATCCAAAACCGCCTTGAAATAGCAGGCTGTAGGCTCTGCCGACGGGCGCGCCCGCCCACAGCACCAGCAGTGCAGCGACCAAAAGCGTCATCGCAATCGCTGCGATGGGGGCAACGGCCAAAGCCATTGCGGACGGCTCGCTGCGTTTTTCTAGGCGCATGACGCACGACGCTGATAGCGAAGCCAAGCTGCTCCTACAGGCCGCAGGCTGGTTTGTAACCCAGCGAGCGCGCCAGCCACGGGGGTGCTGGGTTTACCACCCAACGTACGCGAGCGTGTTAAGTCCCTTTTGTAGGAGCGCCTCTGCCGCGACTCAAGGTACAGGCTAAACAGGGGCGCGGCAGAGCCGTTTCTGCAGGTCGTGAATACACGCTCATGCGTCACGATTCACCCCCCGCCATCGCTAGCCCGATCGTCTCGCGCGTCCAATCGGATGACGGTCGCGCGTCAGTAAGGTATCCGGCGTGCATCACAGCAATGCGATCCCCTAATGCCATCACCTCGTCTAGATCGTCTGAGATCACCAGCACCGCTGCGCCCGCATCACGCGCGTTGATGAGTTGCCGCTGCACGAAGGCCACAGCGCTCACGTCCAGCCCCCAGCTCGGTTGATGGGCGATGATGAGCCGTGCTGTGGGCAAACCATCCGGTGCCAGCAACGCGCGACCGAGGATGAGCTTTTGCATATTGCCGCCGGACAAGGATCGCGCGGCAACGTTGGCACCTCCGCCGCGCACGTCGAAGCGCTCGACGATGCGCTGTGCGTGTGCGCGGGCGACCGCTCTGCGTATCCAGAGCCACTTTGAAAAGCTCGCGCTGCGTAGTCGCTCCGATACCGCGTTTTCCCACACCGGCAGATCGCCAATGACGCCCATCGCATGGCGATCTTCCGGGATACGTGCAACACCGAGCGCGACCAGTTGCTGCGGCGACGCGGGCAGGGGATTGCCTAGCAGATGAACGCTACCTGTGGTTGCGCACGTCGTGCCGCACAGCAGGTTAGCGAGCACCGTCTGCCCATTGCCAGACACGCCCGCAATGGCTACGATCTCGCCGCCTCGCAATGTGAGCGACACGTCCTTCAAGTGCTCTCTCGCCTTGGCGTCGGTAGTCACGCCCAAAAGTACGCACACTTCAGCCGACACTCGCCTTGCGAGCGTCTTAAGTGGCGCATCAACGCCATGCCCCACCATCCACTGCGCGAGCTGCGCTTGGGTCGTCTCCGCGGCAACAGCTTGCGCCACCAACTTGCCACCGCGAAGCACCGCCACACGAGTCGATACGCGCAGCACCTCGCTCAACTTGTGACTGATGAAAATAATCGAGAGTCCCTGCGCCACCATCTGACCGAGCGTGTTGAATAACGCTTCGCTTTCTTGCGGGGTGAGGACAGCGGTCGGCTCATCCAAAATCAAAATGCGTGCGCCGCGATACAGCGCTTTGAGAATCTCTACCCGCTGACGTTCGCCCACGGTTAGCGTGCCGACGCGGGCATCGGGCGTGACCGGCAACCCGAAGCGCTTTGCTACATAGAGTAGTTTTTGACGGGCGATGGCGCGTCGCGAAAACGGCTTCCATAAGGGCTCTGAACCGAGCAAAACATTGTCCAAAACGCTTAGGTTATCGGCAAGCGTGAAATGCTGATGCACCATGCCAATCCCAGCGGCGAGTGCGGCCCTCGGGTTGCCGGGTGGCAGCGGCTGTCCAAACACTTCAATCTCCCCCGCGTCGGCCACGTAATGACCGAACAAAATCGACATCAGCGTGGACTTGCCCGCACCATTTTCACCGAGCAGCGCGAGGACTTCGCCTGCCTTCAGGTCGAGTGAAATGTCGTCGTTAGCAATCAGCGCGCCGTAGCGCTTGCTGATGTTACGCAGGGAGAGGACGTGAGCGCTTGAGCGAGCCGATGCAGGCATCCTCCCCCCGCGGGGAAGGGTTGGGGAGAGGGACGCGGAGTACGAAGCTTGTTCGCGTATTCCACCACCCTCTCCCCCGCCCTCGCCGCAAGGGAGAGCGGGCGAAACAGGTGTCACCTTATCGGTCAATCAGCCTACTTCGCCGTAGATTTAGGCGTGGTGTCGTCAACTTTTACCGTGAACTTTCCGGACAGAATGTCTGCTTGCTTAACCGTCACTTTTTTCACGATTTCAGCGGGCACTTTGGTGGCGAACGTGCCGAGCGGAGCTAGTTCGGAGCCCTTGTATTTCATGGTCGAAAACTTGCCATAATCAGCGGCTACAAATTTTCCGGTCTTCACCAGTTTCAATGCCTCGTCGATGGTCGGCTCCATGTTCCACAGCGCGGAGGCAACCACGGTTTCAGGATACTTGTCCTGCGTGTTGATCACGTTGCCGATGGCGAGTTTGCCTTTTTCTTTCGCGGCATCGCTCACGCCAAACCGCTCAGCGTAGAGCACGTCGGCACCCTTGTCGATCATGGCGAAAGTGGCTTCTTTTGCTTTCGGTGGATCGAACCAACTATTGATAAAGCTCACCGTGAATTCAACCTTCGGATTGGTCTCTTTGGCACCCGCCATAAAGGCGTGCATTAAGCGGTTTACCTCGGGGATCGGAAAGCCGCCGACCATGCCGATTTTGTTGGACTTGGTCATGCTGCCTGCGATCATTCCAGAAAGGTAGGCGGGCTCCTGAATGTAGTTGTCGAACACGCTGAAGTTGGGTGCTTGCGGCTTGCCGCTCGATCCCATCAAGAACGAAACTTTGGGCGAATCTTTGGCCACTTTGCGCGCGGCGGCTTCAACGGCGAACGCTTCGCCGATGATCAGTTGATTGCCGCCAGCAACGTACTCGCGCATCACACGCTCATAGTCGGCGTTGGCCACATTCTCGGTGGCTTTGTATTCAATATCGCCGCGTGCTTCAGCGGCTTTGAGCGCTTTGTGAATGCGGCTCACCCACTGCTGCTCGAAGGGCACAGTGTAGATCGCAGCGACCTTCAGTTTTGCTTGCGCGAACGTCAAGCCGGGCAGGGCGAGCGTGGATAACGCGGCGATGGTGGCGGCTTGGACAAGTAATTTACGGCGTGTGTTCATATGGGGCTCCAGTGGGTTGGTTGAGTGATTTAGAAAGGATGGTATTTAAAAAAAAAGGGGGGCGGCTCTGCCGCGACCTGATGCGTGGAATCCGCGCGGGGTTGCGGCAGAGGCGCTCCTACAGGTCAGCGTACACGGTGCTACTTGGTTCCAAAAATCCGGTCGCCCGCATCGCCCAAGCCCGGCAAAATATAGCCGTGGCTGTTGAGTTCGCGGTCGATGGCGGCGGTGTAGATGGCAACGTCGGGATGCGTGGCGTGGAAGGCTTTGGTGCCTTCGGGGCAGGTCAGAAGGCACACAAATTTGATCGACTTGGGACGGGTTTCTTTGATGCGCTCCACCGCTGCGATGGCTGTGTTGCCGGTGGCGAGCATCGGGTCCACCACGATTACGTCTCGTTCGTGCATGTCGCCAGGGAGCTTGAAGTAGTACTCGATTGCGGTGAGTGTTTTTGGGTCGCGATACAAGCCGATGTGGCCCACCCGCGCACCGGGAACCACGCTCAACATGCCTTCGAGAATGCCTGTGCCTGCACGCAGAATGGATACGAACACCAGTTTTTTGCCGTCAATGACTTTCGCCTTCATCGACTCCAGCGGCGTCTCAATTTCAATCTCTTGCATGCCCACATCGCGCGTGACTTCATAGGCCATGAGCATCGCCAGCTCATTGAGCAGACGGCGGAAACTATTAGTGCTCGCATCCTTACGGCGCATCAGCGTGAGCTTGTGTTGAACGAGAGGGTGGTCGATGAGGTGCACGTTGATCATATTTTTGTCTCTGGTTGTGTTCTTTTTTTTGTGGGCGCGGTTTTACCGCGATTGGCGGCGGTCGTATCCTTACTCGCGGTGCAACCGCTCCCACAATCGCCGTCGAATGTGATGTTCAAAAAACGGTGCCATCGGAGGCAATTTTGAGCGGTGGCGTGCCGCCGCGTTTCTGTTGCGCGAGCACCCGACCTGCTGCCCAGGTGCCGCCTTCGAGCACGCAGGCCAGTGGCATCTCAGCCTCGGTTTTGTGGAGAATTTTTCGCACACGCGGGGCCAACTCATCAAGCAATGCGACCGTTAGCGCGCGCCACTCTACGATGAACTCGTCGCCTACCTGCCACGTGCGATCCAGCGCCGAAGCGTCCTTCGGCAAGATCACGCCAGCGTCGATCAGCAGCCCGCCGTTGCGGTATTCAGGCAGTCCGGTCAGCGCAGTCAAGCCGACTACTTTGATGCCCGCCCATTCGAACGGTTCGAGAAGTGAGTAGGTGAGCCATTGAGAGAGCTTGTGAAACGGCATCCAACCGTCGGCGCCGATCGCAGCGTGAGGCCAACAATCCCCCAGCGCTACCGAGCCCATGCGGTTCGGCGCAGGCCATACGTCTGAGAGCGTTGCCAACAACAGCGAGAGAATTTCGTGCGCAGCGATGCTGTCAGAATTTTTCGTCAATACATCGAACATCGCACCGGGGCGTACTTGCGCGCCGAACGCTTCGGGCTGTGAGACTAGTGCACCGCCAAGTCGCCGAAGCACGCTTACCCGACCCTCTAAACCTACCAGTGGATTAGACGCGTTCGCCTGAAACGTAGCGCCCAATTTCTGCGAGGAAACTGCGCACAGCCCCGCAGCATCTGCCTGCAATGGCTGAGCCGGATTCGAAGAAAACAGCCCACTTGCGAACGCGCGAAAGCTCGCCACGCCCAAGCCTTCCGAGCGAGCAAATTGTTGCCCGCTGCTAGCCTCCAAGTAGCGCCAATCGGGGCCGGCACCAGCGTCGAGCAACACAGCGACCACCGCGAGGTCGATGTGCGCGCGAGCCCGGTCTGCCACTGATACGTTGCCCAGCGTACGGTCAAGTTCTGTACGGCGATCCACACCGCCCGCCTCGAAATGTCGCCATCGGCTGTGATACGGAATCGGCCCGTTGCCATAGCGTTCGCGGGTCACGTCAGAGACGATTTGGGCGGTGCGATTTACAGCAGCATCGTCGCCGATTACAAACCAATCGGACTGTCCCGCCCGAGCCCTTGCCAGCAAACCATTAGCGCGTTCGCGAATGATGGCCGTGCTTCGCAACAGCGCGACGCCAGCGACTTCGGCAACTTCGGGTTCAGCCAATGCGTTCATCAACTACAGTCCCCGTCCTTTCGCCACTTTCAATTCGTCCGCGTCCGGTACCAGCCCGAGCGTGAAATAACCGGAGGCAATCTTTGCGTCCATTTCCACCCGCGCGTCTGCCGGAATCAAGGCGTCGGGGATGTTTACGCGGGTGCCGATCTCTATGCCGGCGTTGGTGATGGCGTCGTATTTCATGTTGCTCATCGAGACGAAACGGTGAATTTTCTTCACGCCGAGCCAGTGCAGTACGTCAGGCATCAGCTCTTGAAAGCGCATGTCTTGCACACCAGCCACACATTCAGTGCGGGCAAAATATTTGTCAGCTGTGTCGCCACCGACCTGCCGTTTGCGCGCGTTGTAGACAAGAAATTTGGTGACCTCGCCCAGCGCACGGCCCTCTTTCCGCGAGTAGGCGACTAAGCCCACGCCACCGCGCTGCACACCTTGAATGCACTCTTCAATCGAATGGGTCAGGTACGGACGACAGGTGCAAATGTCAGAGCCGAACACATCCGATCCGTTGCATTCGTCGTGTACCCGAGCCGTGAGTTCAACCTCTGGGTTTGCCAAGTCGCGCGGGTTGCCGAAGATATAGACGGTTTGCCCGCCGATGGGTGGAAGGAACACTTCAAGGTCGGAGCGGGTCACGAGTTCGGGATACATACCTCCGGTTTCTTCAAACAACACGCGTCGTAAATCGGCTTCGCTACAACCAAAGCGCGTGGCGATGCCGGGCAAATACCACACCGGCTCGATGGCGGCTTTGGTGACCAGTGCCGCGCCGTTCGCTGCAAGCACTTTGCCATCGGCATGCAAGCGGCCTTTCGCCAACGCATCAATCACCTCGGGCAGGATCACGTGGGCCTTGGTCACCGCTATCGTCGGGCGGATGTCGTAGCCCGACGCGAGGTCGTCGGCGAACACGGAGGACACCGTGGCACCCCACGGGTCAATCGACACCATGCGCCCCGGGTTACCCAACTGCGCGCCCCATTGCGGATAGGGGCCGATTTCGTCGGTGGGGGAGGTGTTGGTCAGATCCGCGCGGTGTTCGCGGTTTAGCGCGCCCGCAGCGACGGCTAATGCGCGATAAACGCTATACGAGCCGCTGTGGGTGCCGATGACATTGCGATGTGCACGCGTGGTGGTGGTGCCGACGATCGGGCCGCGCTGTAGTGGGGTGGCTGCGCCCCACTGAATCAGCCGCGCACCGAAGCCACCAGCGTGGGAGGTTAGGCGGATGCGCGACGGCGAACTCAAACTGTTTGTAGCCGCAAGGGGGGGAGCGGGTGCAGCTGCGCGATCAGCGGTACCGGTGTCAGCGATCATAGTTACCATGACTCGTGAGCGTCAAAACAATAGCTTAGCAAGAAGCATGCGCTGATGGGGGCGCATGGACGATGTTTGCCCTATGCCAAAGGTAATCCTGTGTATTAGGCTTGCTGATAGTGCGGAGCGAGCAGCGTTTGTGGGAGCGGTTCCACCGCGAATCGTGACCGGCGCTTGCGCGCATCGCGGTGGAACCGCTCCCACAGTTCCGCCGTTAACAGTTCTTGGGGTGGGCTACGCCAACGCCTCCGCTATAAATCGGCCCACATCTTCGGTCGTAGCCGCGCCGCCTAGATCCCCTGTACGCGGGCCCCGTGCCGTACATTGTTCGCAGGCGGCTAGCACCGCATCGTGCACGGCTTTGTAGCCCAACCATTCGAGCATCATGCCGCCGCACCAAATTTGGCCGATGGGGTTGGCGATACCTTTGCCCGCGATGTCCGGCGCGCTGCCGTGAACGGGTTCAAACAAGCTCGGGAATTTGCGCTCGGGATTGATGTTGGCGCTCGGGGCAATGCCGATGGTGCCGGTGCAGGCGGGGCCGAGATCAGACAAGATGTCTCCGAATAAATTGCTGGCGACGACTACGTCGAAAAACGCGGGTCGTTGCACAAAATGCGCGCTCAAAATATCGATGTGAAACTTGTCCCACGTTAACTCTGGATAGTTTTTGGCCATCTCCACAACCCGCTCGTCCCAGTAAGGCATCGAGATCGAAATGCCGTTGGATTTGGTGGCGCTGGTGAGGTGCTTTTTTGGTCGGCTCTGCGCTAGATCGAAGGCGAATTTCAAAATGCGATCCACGCCAATACGGCTGAAAATACTTTGCTGCGTCACGAACTCGCGCTCGGTGCCGGGGAACATACGGCCACCGACCGAGGAGTATTCGCCCTCAGTGTTTTCGCGCACTATGTAGAAGTCAATCTCACCGGCTTTGTAAGGCGAGCCGTCCTTTTTGACCACCGGTGCGGTCACGCCAGGCATCAAGCGAGCAGGGCGCAGATTGACGTACTGATCGAACTCGCGACGGAACAAAATCAACGAGCCCCAGAGCGAAATGTGATCGGGGATTTTGTCCGGCCAGCCGACCGCGCCGAAATAAATCGCATCGTGACTGCCGACCTGCGCCTTCCAGTCGTCGGGCATCATCTTGCCGTGCTTTTCGTAGTAGTCCCATGAGGCGAAATCGAAGTGATCGAATTGCAGCGGGATGTTGAACTTTTTGGCTGCGGCCTGCATTACGCGAAGGCCTTCTGGCATGGTTTCTTTGCCAATGCCGTCACCGGCGATCACGGCTATTCTGTGGGTCATGGAGGTTCCTTTTTTTCTTGCTTCGCAGTCTATCCGGCGTGCAGCGCATAAGCTGTCTAGCGGTTCAAATCGGTGGCGGCGCGGAGCAAATACGATTCGTCGTTTCGATGTCAGCTTTTCTCTGAAAGGTTTATTCTTAATGGGGTAAGCGTCATAAATGCTTGATATCGACTTAATGAAGAAAGTGCTTTCACCGCAAGTACAGCGTTAGTTTCAGCTTAAAGATGATAAAAATTTCCTATCCTAGAGCGCGCTGTCTTGAGCTGCCGTAAATGGCTGCCAATGCGCACCCACGGATATTGAGCGCCGCTCGTGTTGGCATGCGGGTTATCGCAACCCCTCGTTTAACGCTAGCGTCGCAGGTTGCTGCGCACGCTGCCGCGATGTTCGTGGTGCTCAGCGATCGGGCGATTTATGAATTTGAGAACGCGCCGCCATCCTCGTATGACTGGCTGCGAGCGCGCTACGCGAAGCTTGAAGCAAGGCAGTCTGCGGACGGTGCGGAGCGATGGCTAAATTGGGTCATTCGTTTACAAAGTAACCAACTGATTGGCTATGTTCAGGCCACCGTTCGCGCCGATGGCAGCAGCATGATTGCGTACGACTTGGCCAGCTCGTTTTGGGGGCAGGGCCTTGCGCATGAGGCGGTCGCAGCGATGGCGACTGAGCTTGTTGACCGCTACGACACGTGCGAACTTTGGGCTGTGCTCAAGCGCCGAAACTACCGCTCAGAACGACTCCTTACGCGACTTGGGTTTACGCTCGCCGCCGTTGCGCAGCATGTCGAACAGGACGCGTTGACCGATGAATCTGTCATGCGTCGGCCCGCAATTCTGACGCCGTAGCACGTGCAAAAAGTTAATCGTCGTTACGGCTTTTAGCGCGCCAGCAAGCAGGCGCTCACCGCCGAATCACGCATTCAGCAAGAACGGCAAAACCACAGCCAGCAGCGCTTCTGGCGCTTCTTCTGGAATGTAGTGGTCGCACGGCACCGCACATCCGCGCGCATTGATAGCGACGCGATGCCATTCGGCGAGCGGGTCAAAACACTTGCCGATAATCCCGTTTTCGCCCCACACTACTTGCAGCGGTTGCGTTACTTTACGACCGGCTGAACGATCCGCGCGATCATGGTCGAGATCGATGGTTGCCGCAGCGCGATAGTCCTCGCAAATCGCATGCGCAATGCCCGGCAGGTGCATGCAGCGGCGGTATTCGGCTAACACCTCTGGCGTGAACGCGGACAGTCCGGCATGGCGATTGCCCATCATTTTTTCAATGAAAAATTCGGGGTCTGCCGCGATCATGGTTTCGGGCAACGGCTCGCGCTGAATCAAGAAAAACCAGTGCCAGTAAGCCTTGGCGAAGTCCATTGTCGTCTGCTCATACATCGCAAGCGTGGGCGCAATGTCGAGCAAAGTTGCGCGCTCCACGCTGTCGGCGTGATCAACCAACATGCGATGGGTGACCCGAGCGCCTCGGTCGTGTGCGAGCACTTTGAATCGCTCGAAGCCGAGCGAATGCATCAGCTGCACCATGTCGCATGCCATCTCGCGCTTGCTGTACGGCGCATGATTCACGCTGGCGTCGGACGCGGGCTTGGCGCTGTCACCGTAGCCGCGCAGATCGGCCGCGACAATGCTGAAGTGTTGGCTGAGTGTCGGCTCGACCTTGTGCCAGATCAGGTGCGTTTGCGGATGCCCATGCAGCAGCAACAGCGGCGGCTTGCTGCGGTCATCGCTGACCCGCGCGTTGATAGTGATGCCGTTGCAGGCGATGCGTTGGAGTGAGAAATTTTCAAACATAGCGAGAGTTTAGTGGCGCGCGTTGTCGGCGTTAGCGGTGTAAGTTACGACCCACAGCTTTCTGCGATTCGCTATTACTTACGTAGGCTTAGTGTCTAAAACTTGACTAATCGACTTCATAGGTTATCAACGCTTAGCCCAAGCAGAGCAAAGGTTATTGCGACAAGCTGTACAGCGATGTGTACGTGGCTGCAGCAAAATCTCTCGTAATCGTGCTATGATTCGGTCATGCTGTCAGACAACCAGATTCTCTCCGCCGGGTTTCAATATCCCGCCAACGGAATGGGCGCGCCTGCGACGCTTGGGAGGATCAACGCGGTGGTGCGTCCGCAGTCGCTCGCTGACGAGACCTATCGGCAGCTGTTGCTGCAGCTGGATATGGGGCTGTGGCGCGTTGGCGAAAAATTACCCCCCGAAAAAGCACTGTCTGAATCGTTCGGCGTGTCGCGCCCGATTCTTCGCGAGGCGTTGGCGCGGTTGAAGGCCGATGGTCGGGTCGAGTCGCGGCAAGGCGCAGGCGCGGTGGTCGCAGAGCGCAACAAGATTTCTGCGTTTCGCATCGCGGACGTTCGCGCGGCAGTCGTCTCTGGCACCACCGCCGCGCAAGACGGCAACGCGAACGCGAACGCCCGTGCCGCCGATGTTGCCGAGCGTGAAATGCTTGAGCTGCGCCAAATCGTCGAGTCCGGCGCGGCTGAGCTGGCAGCCGCTCGCCGCACGCCGTCGCAGCTCGCCGTGATTGCCGCTGCGGTTGACGCGATGGATCGGGCGGTCGCCACGCGCGCCGACGGCTCCGACGCCGACGACGCGTGTCACAACGCCATTGCTGCGGCGACCGGCAACGGGCAACTTGCGAAGTTCGTCGAGTTTTTGGGCGCGCAATTTTCGGCGTCACGCAAGGTGACATGGGATCAAGCGGGTTACGGCATTGGCATCACGGAGTTGGGTCAGATCGATCATCACGCGATACTGGACGCGATTGTTGTCGGCAACGCCGCACTCGCCAAAAGCCTGGCGCATACCCACGTACAACGCGCGATTGACCGCGTCAGCGTGCGCCAGCTTAAGCGCAGCGACGAGACGCAACGCTTGCTCAATCTGTCTGAGGTTTAACCATGCAATCCGCATCCTTCTCTGAAGCGCTCGCGTTCCTGTTGCCGCCTGAAAGCTTGAAGATCGCAGAGGAGGACATGCGTCCTTACGAGTGCGACGGCCTGTCGATGTATCGCGCGCTGCCCAAGTGCGTCGCGCTGCCCGCAGACGAGGCGCAGCTCGCCGCCGTGATGAAACTTTGCTTCGCGCATCGCGTTCCCGTGGTCGCGCGCGGTGCAGGCACGGGTTTGTCTGGCGGCGCGATGCCGAGCCCGGACGCGTTGCTGCTCTCGACCGCAAAGATGATGCGCATGCTCAACATCGACCCGCTCGCTTGCACAGCGCGCGTGCAGCCCGGTGTCCGAAACTTAGCGATCAGCGAAGCGGTGTCTCAGTACGGGCTTTACTACGCGCCCGATCCTTCGTCGCAAATTGCCTGCTCCATCGGTGGCAACGTTGCTGAAAATTCTGGTGGCGTGCATTGTTTGAAGTACGGGCTCACCGTGCACAACATTCGCAAACTGCGCGTGGTGTTGATGACCGGGGAAATTGTGGAGCTGGGTTCCGACGCACTGGACGCGCCCGGTTACGATTTGCTCGCGTTGATGATCGGTTCTGAAGGACTCCTAGGCATCGTCACAGAAGTCACGGTCAAGCTAACGCCGAAACCGCAGCTCGCTCAGGTCGCGATGGCCTCATTCGCGAGCGTGGAAGCATCGGGAGCGGCCGTCGGCCACATCATCGCAGCGGGCATCATTCCGGCGGGTTTGGAAATGATGGATAAGATCGCCACCGAGGCGGTTGAAGGCTTTGTGCATGCGGGCTACGACCTCAACGCTGCCGCAATTTTGCTCTGCGAAAGCGACGGCACGCCGGAAGAAGTTGCGGACGAAATGGCGCGCGTTTCGGAGGTGTTGCGTAACGCTGGCGCGACCGATATCAAAGTGTCGCAGACAGAGGCGGAACGGCTGCGTTACTGGAGTGGCCGAAAAAATGCATTCCCCGCAACGGGCCGAATTTCGCCAGATTATTACTGCATGGACGGCACCATTCCGCGCGCGCAATTGCCGCGCGTGTTGAATGTTATCGCCGAGCTTTCGATCAAATACAACCTGCGCTGCGCCAATGTATTTCACGCCGGCGACGGCAATCTGCATCCGCTGATCATGTTCGACGCCAACATTCGAGGCGAGCTGGAACGCGCCGAAGAATTCGGTGCCGAGATTCTTGAACTTTGCGTTGAAGTGGGTGGGACTATCACTGGCGAGCACGGCGTGGGCGTTGAAAAAATAGATCAAATGTGTGTGCAGTTTTCGCCAAAAGAACTGACGCGCATGCACGAGATCAAGCATGCCTTTGACGAGCACGGATTGTTGAACCCCGGCAAGGCAGTGCCCACGCTGCATCGCTGCGCGGAGTTTGGCAAGATGAGAATTGGCAAAGGCAAGCCGATGCCGTTTTCGGATTTGCCGAGGTTTTAATAATTCCTCTCTCGCAAGCGTGAGAGGCGATACGCCGAGGAACCAACATGACATTAACCTTCGAACGCCCGACAGAAACCACTGTCGCGGCAACAGTGGACTCCCTGCGCGCGGCCTATGGCGAACGCACGGTGACAACGCACGCTGTGCGAGAACACCACAGCCACGGCGAAGGCATGCAGGACGCAGGGTTGCCGGACGTTGTGGTGTTCCCAGAAACCAACGAGGAAATCGCCAGCATCTTAAAGCTCTGCAATCAGGCACGCATTCCGGTGATTGCGTATGGCACCGGCACCTCGCTCGAAGGTCACCTGAAAGCGTTATACGGCGGTGTTTGCTTGGATTTGTCGCGCATGGCGAACGTACTGGAGATCAATGCCGAAGATTTGGATTGCCGTGTGCAGGCGGGCGTGACGCGCGAGCAGTTGAACGCGGACATTCGCCACACCGGGCTTTTCTTTCCTATTGATCCGGGAGCGAACGCCAGTATCGGTGGCATGTCAGCTACGCGCGCCAGCGGAACCAATGCCGTGCGCTACGGCACCATGCGCGAAAACATCCTCGGGTTGACGGTCGTCACGCCCGACGGTCGCATCATTCGCACCGGTACGCGAGCGAGAAAGTCAAGCGCGGGTTATGACCTCACGCGCTTGTATATTGGCTCCGAAGGCACGCTCGGCGTCATCACCGAAATTCAGCTCAAACTTTATGGCGTGCCCGAGCGCATCAGCGCAGCGGTGTGCCAGTTCAACGATCTTCGTGAAGCAGTGAACGCCGTAATCACCGCGATGCAGCTCGGCATCCCCATGGCGCGCATCGAGTTACTTGATGATGTGCAGATGAAAGCCTGTATCCAGTACAGCAAGCTCGAAGGCTTCGAGGCGAAGCCCACGTTGTTTATGGAATTTCACGGCACTGACGCGTACGTGGCCGAGCAGATCGAACAGATGAAATCGATCACCGCCGATTTTGGCGGCAGCGATTACCGCTTCGCTGACAAGCAGGAGGACCGGACTAAATTGTGGAAAGCTCGGCACGATGCATACTGGGCTGGCATGAAATATATCCCCGGCAAGCAGGCATTTTCCACAGATACCTGCGTGCCGATTTCGCGGCTCGCGGACAGTGTGATGGCAGCGAAAGAAGAGGTTGCAAAGAGTGACCTTGTCTGCATGATCGTGGGCCACGTCGGCGATGGAAACTTTCACGTGCTGATCACGTTTGATCCTAACAGTGCGGACGAACGGCATCGTGCAGAACTGGCCGCTGATCGCATCGCGCACATTGCAATAGGCATGGGCGGTACTTGCACCGGCGAGCACGGCATCGGCATTCACAAGCTTGAAGCGCTGAAGGCCGAGCACGGCGAGGGCGTGGACGTGATGCGCACTATCAAACAGGCGCTAGACCCACACAACATCATGAATCCGGGGAAAACGATTCCAATGAAATAAGTATTCCATCGTCGGGTGAGCACCCCGTGCCCACCGGCTGCATAAGGCAGGCACGATGGTGGGCAGGAGGCTGCCCACCCGACGGGCTACACAGCAAATTTCTCAATCATCACAAAACCCGGAGTCTCTAAAGTCGTCGCTCCGATCAACTACACAGATACCGCTATGTCCTACACCCTCTTAATCGGCAATAAAAACTACTCGTCTTGGTCGCTACGTCCATGGCTTCTGCTGCATGCGTTTGGCGTCCCGTTCACTGAACAACGTTACCTGTTCGACACGCCAGAATTCGCGGCGGAAATTCAATCGCGCAAGCGCTCGCCGAATGGCAAAGTGCCCGTGTTAATCGACGGCGAAATCGTGGTGTGGGACTCACTTGCCATGTCGGAATATCTCGCAGAGCGGCACGTCGACATGTGGCCCAGTGACGCGGTTGCTCGTTCCCATGCGCGCTGCGCCTGCGCCGAAATGCATTCCGGTTTTCAAGCGGTGCGCAACTGGATGCCGATGAACGTTCGGCGCAGTTACCCCATCGCCGTGCCGCGCGAAGATGTGCAGAAAGACATTGATCGTTTGCAGGGGCTGTGGACTGAAGCACGCGACAAGTTTGGAGGCGAAGGCCCATTTCTCTACGGCAAATTTAGCGTCGCTGATGCTTACTTCGCGCCGGTTGTGTTCCGCTTCAACACGTATGGTGTCACGCAGAACCTAGTGGTTTCCGAATATGTGGAAGCAATGCTCGCGCACCCATCGATGCAGCAATGGCTAGCGGATTCAGCAGCTGAAAGAGAAGTCGTCGATCATGACGAGCCCGAGCATATTTATGCGGCAACGTGACCTAGTGTCGTGTCACGCCAAAAATGACGCATCTCACGTGCCCTCGCTGCATACTGCGTCGTTGCAAAATTTGCACATGCCCCGGCATGAGCTGCATTTTGCGCCTAGCCGTGCACACCGATGGCAGCGCGATATACCGTCATTTTTAACGTGACACGACACCAAGGCACAGCGATGATTGACAGCTGGCAATCCCAAATCAAGGCCGCGGCAGCAAAAGGCGCGAAGCTCGCCATCCGCGGTAGCGGTAGCAAAACGTTTTGCTCGCCTGCGGCGACAGGCCACGTCATCGACACAGGTAAACATGCGGGCATCATTGAATACGAACCGAACGAACTGGTCATCGTCGTTCGCTGCGGAACGCGTATCGCTGACGTTGAAAAAATAATGGCTGACGCCGGGCAGATGCTGGCGTTCGAGCCCCCGCACTTCGGCGAAAACGCGACCATTGGCGGCATGATCGCAACTGGTTTTTCCGGCCCGCGTCGGCCCTACGCCGGTGCGTTGCGAGATTTCGTACTCGGCTGCAAAGTACTCGATGGCAAGGGCGATCATCTGAGCTTTGGCGGCAAGGTGATGAAGAACGTGGCCGGGTTTGATGTGTCGCGCCTGCTTACCGGATCGCAGGGCACGTTGGGTGTGATTACCGAAGCCGCATTCAAATGCCTGCCGTTACCGAAGGCACAGCAGACTCGGGTGTTTGAGCTGAATGCAAACATGGCTATCGAGCGCATGAATCGTTGGTACGCTGAGGCGAACCCGATCACTGCAATCACTTGGATTGGCGGCAAACTCTACGTTCGGCTGGCGGGCGCAGAGCCCGCCGTGAATTCCGCTGCATCGAAACTCGGCGGAGAACCACTGCCAAGTGACGTTGACTGGTGGCGCGACTGGCGTGAACAGACGCATGCGTTCTTTTCCGGTGAGTTGTCGTTGATTCGTGTGGCCTGCAAGTCCACTGCTCGGTACGACGATTTTGCCAACGATGCGGGCAAGCAAGCCATCGATTGGGGTGGCGCGCAGCGCTGGTTGCGCTGTCCGTCCGCTGCATTGCCCGCCATTCGTGAATGGGCGAGCGCACAGGGCGGCCACGCAAGCGTGTTTCGCGGCGCTACTTCCGAGGCGCAACGCTCAGAAGCGCTGCCGTCAGCACTCGCTGATATTCAGGCGAAGATCAAAACGAGTTTTGACCCGTACCACGTCTTCCCGTCTTTGTAGGAGCGGCTCTGCCGCGACCTCATCAGAGCAAGTAACCTTGAGTCGCGGTAGAGCTGCTCTTACAACGACGCTACAAATATGCAAACCAATCTCGCCGACTTCATCAAAAATACGCCCGAAGGCATCGAAGCGCAGTCTATTTTGCGCGCCTGTGTGCACTGCGGTTTTTGCACGGCGACTTGCCCGACTTATCAGATACTGGGTGATGAGCTCGACGGCCCACGTGGCCGAATTTACCTCATTAAACAGGTGCTTGAAGGCGTCGAGCCGACGACAAAGACGCAGCAACACTTGGATCGTTGCTTGACGTGCCGCAGTTGTGAAAGTACCTGCCCCAGCGGCGTTGAGTATGGTCGTCTGGTCGACATTGGTCGCTCCGTTGTAGAGAAAAAAGTGGGTCGCAGCATCAGAGAGGCTTTCAAGCGGCGAATGTTGCGCACAGGACTTTTGAGCAAGCAGAGCTTCGCCGCTGCGATTGCCGTGGGACGCGCGGCGCGACCGTTGCTGCCAGCTGCTCTCAAGGCCAAAATTCAACCGCGACGCGCACCAGGCGTTTGGCCGACCACGCAGCATGCACGCATCATGCTGCTGCTCGATAATTGTGTTCAAGATGCACTTGCGCCGTCGATTGATGCGGCTGCCGCTCGCGTGCTTGACGCTGCGGGCATCACACTCAAGCGTGTTTCAGCGGGTGGCTGCTGTGGCGCATTGAGCCATCACTTGAACGCGCATGATCAAGCAGTTAAAAAAGTGCGCGCAAACATTGATGCTTGGTGGCCGCACATTCAATCAGGTGCCGAAGCCATTGTGGTCACCGCGTCCGGATGTTCGGTGATGGTCAAGGACTACGACCACTTCATGAAGCATGACGCTTTGTACGCGGCCAAAGCCGACAAGATCGCCGCGCTTGCAAAGGATGTCTCAGAGGTGATTGCCGCCGAATGGTTGACGCTTAAAAGCAAAATCAAAGCATCAAGCGAAAAAATCGCTTATCACCCGCCGTGCACGCTGCAACACGGCATGAAGCTCATAGGCGGTGTCGAATCGCTGCTGAGGGACATGGGTTTTGCGCTTGCGCCGGTGGCGGACAGTCATCTCTGCTGCGGCTCGGCGGGCACGTATTCAGTCTTGCAACACGAGATCAGCAACGAACTGAAGTCGCGCAAACTCTTGTCGCTCACTGCGGGCGCTCCCGCGCAGATTGCTACCGCGAATATTGGTTGCATGACGCACCTGCAAAGCGGAACAAACTTGCAGGTGAAGCACTGGATTGAACTGCTCGATGAGAGACTGATGTAGGAGCGGCGCAAGCCGCGATTCGTCACTTTTCGCGGCTCGCGCCGCTCCTACAATCTCATCCATGACTCGCGCCGACTTCAAACACTTTCTCATCATTCCTACCCGCTGGATGGACAACGACCTCTATGGTCATGTCAACAACGCCGTCTACTACAGTTGGTTTGACACCGTCATCAACGAGTACCTGATCCGCGTCGGTGGACTCGATATTCATCATGCGCCTATCGTCGGATTTTGTGTCGATTCCGGCTGCACCTACAAGCGGAGTTTTGCCTTTCCGGATCTCGTACATGCAGGACTGCGCGTCACACAAATGGGTAACAGCTCGGTGCGCTACCAGGTGGGACTGTTTGGAGAAAGTGGCGAGGAGTTTCGCGCACTGGGATTTTTCGTGCATGTGTTCGTGGATCGCGCCGCGCACAAGAGCATGCCGATTCCGTCGCCAATTCGCGAGGCCCTTGCCGCTATCACGGTCGATTTACGCACTACAAAACGGTAGGGTGCGATGCGTGCAACACTGTCGTCAATCATGAACACATTTACTTCCGCTGAAACCTTGGTTCAACGCCAATTGGACGCCTACAACGCGCGTGACATCGACGCGCTAATGGCAACTTACGCCGATGATGTTCAGCATTTTGAATTTCCATCCACGTTGGTTGCCAGCGGCGCGTCGCAGGTGCGCGAGCGCCTTGCGGCTCGCTTGCAGGAACCGAATCTTCACGCAAAGCTTGTGAACCGCATCGTGATGGGAAACTTCGTGATTGATCACGAGTTGGTGACGCGCACGTTTCCTGAAGGGTCGGGCACGGTCGAAATAATTGCGATGTATGAAGTACGTGGCGATGCGATTGCGAAGGCTTGGGTTAAGGTGGGTGAGAAGACGCCTAACCCAATCTAGGAGCGGTGGAGGCAGCGATTGCCTGCCTCGCGCGGCTCGCAACCCTTCTAGTGTCGTGTCACGCCAAAAATGACGCATCTCACTTGCCCTCGCTGCGCACCGCGTCGTTGCAAAATTTGCACATGCCCCGGCATGCGCTGCATTTTGCGTTTAGCCGTGCACACCGATGGCGGCGCGATATACCGTCATTTTTAACGTGACACAACAGTAGCGTCGCGCGGAGAAAACATTCGCTTGGCACGCGTCGACAAACCTACTGCTGCAACGTGAGCGGGTGTTTCGTTTGAAGATGCTGTGTTTCACATTGACGCGGGTCACGAGGCAGCAGTGTTCATGCATCCGAATCAGGGTTGTTACCCCAACCAAAAAATATCGGTTGTGCTTATCGAAGATTATGCGTGTCTCGTGCCTTTTGTTGAGACCGACACCGAAATCTTTTTGAAGGTGATCGTTCCAAGTCGCAAGGCGACTAAACAATTCAAAGGGGGCTCCAATGAAGAAACTTGATGCAGAAGAGAGCGAAATTTTTGCCGCGTTTGATGCGGGCGCCTTGAAATCCGTGGCCAACGCAAAGGCCGAGATAAAACGTCATCGTGAAGCGGCGGTCGCGACGTTTGCGAAAGATCGTCGCATCAACATTCGTACCTCGTCGAAAGATTTGCGGGCTTTGCAGAAGAAGGCGCTGGGCGAAGGATTGCCTTACCAAACGTTGATTGCCAGCGTGTTTCACAAATACATTGAGGGGCGGTTGCAGGAGGCGCGTTAGAGCGGAAACGGCACGTTCGATATGTGTATGCATTAACAGTAAACGCCCGCGCAAGCGATAATGCCCGATGCGCGTTACCTTTCCCAATTCCCCTTATTCCCTTGAACAATTGTTCGAACCAGCGGGCGATCAGCCGACCGCAATTGCCACGTTGGTGGACGGCATTGATTCGGGGTTGCAGTTTCAAACGCTGCTGGGCGTAACCGGCTCCGGCAAGACGTTCACGATGGCTAACGTTATCGCGCGGACGGGGCGGCCAGCCATTGTGATGGCACCGAACAAGACGCTGGCGGCGCAGCTTTATAGCGAGTTTCGCGAATTTTTTCCGGACAATGCGGTGGAGTATTTCGTTTCGTATTACGACTACTACCAGCCCGAGGCCTATGTGCCGTCGCGCGATTTGTTTATCGAGAAAGACAGCGCGATCAACGAGCACATCGAGCAGATGCGGCTGTCCGCCACCAAGAGCATCATGGAGCGTAAGGATTGCATAATCGTCGCCTCTGTGTCGTGCATTTACGGTATCGGTGACCCAGTAGATTACCACTCGATGATTTTGCATTTGCGCGAGGGTGACAAGCTCGATCAGCGCGCCGCAATCCGTCGATTGACCGAGATGCAGTACGACCGTAACGATATGGATTTTTCGCGTGGGCGATTTCGCGTGCGCGGCGAAGTGCTCGACATTTTTCCGGCTGAACACGCGGAGACTGCGGTGCGCGTCACGTTCTTTGACGACGAGATCGAAGTGCTGCAATTGTTCGATCCGCTCACCGGGCACATCAAGCAAAAAATTGGTCGCTTCACGGTGTTCCCCGGCTCGCATTACGCCAGCCCGCGCTCGAATGTGCTGCGCGCGGTTGACCTCATCAAAGCCGAGCTGCACGAGCGCAAAAATCAGTTTGTCAGTGAGATGAAATTGCTGGAAGCTCAGCGCATCGAGCAGCGCACGCGCTTTGATCTGGAAATGATGAGCGAGATTGGTTTTTGCAAAGGCATCGAGAACTACTCGCGGCACATGAGCGGACGCCAGCCTGGTGAGCCGCCGCCGACGCTTATTGACTACATGCCGCGCAATTCGTTGATGTTTATCGACGAGTCCCACGTGACCGTGAGCCAAGTTGGGGGCATGTATCACGGGGATCGTTCGCGCAAAGAAAATTTGGTGAATTACGGCTTCCGTTTGCCGAGTGCACTGGACAACCGTCCGCTCAAATTTGAAGAGTTTGAGAAGCTCATGCCGCAGACGATTTTTGTGTCGGCCACGCCACAAAAGTACGAGCAGGAGCATGCCGATCAGGTGGCTGAGCAACTGGTGCGCCCCACCGGCTTGGTCGATCCGGTGTTGTTCGTTCGCCCTATTGCCACGCAGGTGGACGATCTGCTGGCTGAGGCGAACTTGCGCGCGGCTAAGGGCGAGCGCGTGATTGTGACCACGCTGACCAAACGCATGGCGGAGGACTTGACCGACTACTTAAACGAGAACGGCATCAAGGCGCGGTATTTGCACTCGGATATCGACACCGTCGAACGCGTGGAAATCATTCGCGATCTGCGGCTCGGCGAGTTTGATGTGCTGGTCGGCATCAACCTGCTGCGTGAAGGATTGGACATTCCAGAGGTGTCGCTCGTGGCGATTCTGGATGCAGACAAGGAGGGTTTTTTGCGCGCCGAGAGGTCGCTAATTCAGACCATCGGGCGCGCGGCGCGACATATCAACGGCACCGCGATTTTGTACGGCGACAAGATCACTGATTCGATGCGTAAAGCCATTGATGAGACCGAGCGTCGTCGCAACCGTCAGATAGCGCATAACTTGGAGCATGGCATCACGCCGATGGGGGTGCAAAAAGCGATTAAGGACATGATCGACGGCGTCTATGACCCCGATGAAGAAAAGCGCGTGATACAAAACGCCAAAGCCAAGGCCGAGTTTGGCGCGATGGACGAAAAATCCCGCGAAAAAACGCTCAAATCACTCGAAAAAGCGATGCTCGATGCGGCGCGTAATCTGGAGTTTGAAAAGGCCGCCGAGCTGCGCGATCAACTCACCAAATTGAAGGTTGAGATGTTTGGCGTGGGCACGTCGGGCACGTAATGGGTGCTGTCAAATGCGCGCCCCGGTCAAGTCACACAAGCGGTGCCGACAAGTAGGGGGCAGTGCAACGAAGGCTTGACCGGGCTGGCTTACGCTACCGGGACGGCGACGCCTATAACGTGGTTTGCCGCATTAACCACGGCCAAAACCAGTTCCTTCGCAGGTTACGGCGATTGGCAGGTGCCGAACACGCAGGCGCTGGAATCGCTGGTCGATGTCACGTGCGGTTTCCCCGCCATCAATGAAACGATCTTTTCAGGTAGCAAGCCCGCTGAGACGTGGACCAGTACGACCGTGCGCCTTTTCCGGGACCACGCGTCGTTTGTTTATTTCACCGGTGACGGATCCAGTTATCTACGCAAAGCCGATACCGGCGTTGTCCGCCTGGTGCGCGGAAGGGGGGTGTTTGACCTTCTGGCTTCGACCGTGATGCCGACGTATGCCCCCGACGTGAGCGGTGACAATGCGGTGAGCGCAGGCAAAGACGGCGTGTTGTTGCTGCGCTATTTGTTGGGCTTTCGGGGGGACGCGCTGATTGCTGGCAGTTTGTCTGGACTCGGACGCGCAGACGCTCAAGCGGTGGAAGATTTCATCGGTACAGGCGCTCAATTTGATGTGTTCGGTCGACCCACGGCGAATGCGAATGCGACGGCGATGCAGGACGGGTTGGTTTCGACGCGCTTGATGCTGGGCGTCGCAGACGCCGTTCTGTTGACCGGCATTAGCGTGCCGTCTGACGCAACATAACCGTCGGGCTCCACCGTGCGCGCCAACGTGAATGCGCGGTGCGCGACGAGCAATTGACATCGTAGGCGCGCTCCTGACGCGCCGACGCGGGGATAATTGAGGGATGGAGTTCGCCGCTTATCTCAAATCCTTCCTCGGTCTATTGGCTATTGTTGATCCGTTCATCGCGGTTCCGATGTTTCTGGCGCTGACGCCGACGGCCACCGCGCAGGATCGATTCCGCATCGCCCGCATCGCGGCGATTTCAGTGTTTTGTGTGTTGGCCATTGGGCTGGTCGCTGGTGGCCCGCTACTGGATTTTTTTGGAATTTCGCTGCCCGCGTTTAAGGTCGCGGGCGCTTTGCTGCTGCTGCTGTCAGCGATGGATAGTTTTAACGCTGCGCCAGGCCGTCAACGCCAGACGCCCGAAGAAGAACAAGAGGCGCGCCACAAGCATGCCGTCGGCGTGGTGCCGATCGCGATCCCACTGCTTGCAGGGCCCGGCGCAATATCGATGGTGATTGTGTTCGGGCAATCGCATCCCGCGATCAAACATTTGGGCACCGTCGCTCACCTCGGCATGATGCTGCTGGTGATCGCGGTGGTTGCGCTGATCACGTGGGTGACGTTGCGCGCAGCGCAGCGGGTGTCGGTGGCGCTGGGCATCACGGGTATGAACGTCGCCACGCGGGTCGGTGGCCTCATTACAGCGGCCCTCGCCGTGGAAATTTTGGCATCGGGTTTGACGGGGTTGTTTCCAGGACTTAAGTCGTAACAGCTTTTTGCTGAACGCTCTATTTAATGAGGGCTAGACCCCTTAAAAATATCTAAGTCGAAAATCCAACAAATGCGGTGCTAGCCCAAAAATAATGGCCGTTAGCCGATAAAGCTGAATCGACCGGGTCTTCGCTCTCCGAATTAAGAACAATTAGGTTCGGATTTCTCCGACCGTCCTTACAAAAATTTCTGTCTGATTCGTTACGTTACGTTGTGTTGTGGGCAAACGTCCCCGGCACGGGTGCAATTCACGCTCGGTAACTGTTCATCCATCCGACAGATTTTTACAATAAAGTCGGGATTATCGGTATGAAAAACTGGCTCAGAATCGCCGCGGGCGCGATGATGACCGTCGCGTTGTCGGTCAACGCGCAAAGCGTTGATCAAAGAAAAATGCTTCGCGAGACGATTGAAACCGGCGAAATCGGCACACTGGCCAACAAGTTTCAAAAACAATTTGAAGCTGATGAGGCGAAGGTGCGCGAATACCTGCGCGCAAATCCGACGGTGGAGCGCGAGGAAGTCAAAAATGGCAAAGTGCATTACCTCGCGCGTATCGACGCTAGCGGTAGCCCCGTTTACCGCGTGACCCGGGGCGGCATTGAGACGCAAAAAAAAGGCGTCGGGCCAGTTGATAAAGACTGATTCTTTGTATCCTGGCGGCTTGGTCGGCGTTAACATCATGGGTAGCAGCATGGTGGTCGGCGTATGGGGGCCGAGCGCAGCACTGGTCGACGGCAACGGGGTTGTAACTCACGACTTGTTGATCGGCAAAGCCACCAATCAGGTGGGTCAATTGGTTAGCAACGTTCCCGCTAACGGCAATCACGCCTCCCATGTCACCGGCACCATGGTTGGTTGGGATATCGCTAGTCGCCCGCGGCACGCGGTATTGCCTACGACGCCAACCCGAGCAACTGGGACGCCACTACCGACCTGGCCGAAATGACGGCTTTTGCTGCGAGCGGATTTTTGTTTTCTAACCACTCTTACGGCGACGCGAACACGCAAACCGAGAATTTGTGGAAGTACGGCGCCTATGACGCCGAGGCGCGAGACTGGGACATGATGCTCAGGGCCGCGCCTAACTACCTGGCGTTTGTGGCGGTTGGCAACGAGCAGCAATCGAGCGGAAATAACGCCGCCAAAGCCGGTTACGACATCATGACCGGCCCGGCCAACTCCAAGAACGCTATAAGCGTCGGTGCCGTGAATGCCGATAATGTCGGACTACAGCAACTGAGGCTCAGCTGACGACGGTCGCGTCAAGCCAGACATCGTTGCTCAAGGCACTGGCATCGATTCGGCATACGCGGTCGCTAGAACCACCGGCGCTCTGACCAATTCCGGCTACAGCGGTAACGGTGCCAACTCTGGTGGTACCTCCTACGCCTCACCCGCCGCAGCGGCAGCGGCAGTGTTGCTTAAGCGGTATTACGCAAGCTTGAACGGCGCTACATTTATGCGCTCATCCACACTCAAGGTGTTGATGCTTGGCACGGCGGAGGATCTGGGGCGTCCTGGACCCGATCACCAGTTCGGCTGGGCTTTATTTAACATCGAGAAGGCAGCGCAGACCATAAAAAAACGCTCGCCGCTGTCGGTGACGCTTGCCACCAGCAAAGGGTCGCATATCGAAGAAATCGCCACCAACCCGGCGGCTGATTGGACCAGTGAACTTATGCGCAAGGTCTACGCCAAGGGCGGCGAGCCTCTGGTAGTCAACATCGGCTAGATCGACGACGAAGGCCCCGAGCAGCTCGCGGGCGAGGGTGTTGACCCTGCCACGTCGCGCATGGTTTACGAATTCGACGTTATGGTGAGTCAAGTGGCTCCCAATCCAATTGTTGAGACGCGGCTCTGGGGGGGCATCAATGGCCAACCGCACCGCTAACGCGACGGTTGCCACCGCATGGTTTCAGATCAATGGCGGCAACTTCCGTCAGGTGATCATTGCCAACGCCGATTACACCATCCTCATCCGCAAGAAAACTGGATCGCCGGCTGCGGCGCGTTCTTTATCGCTCGTGGTGACCGGTCTGGTGGAGGCTGCGGCAATCACCCCGGTGGACGGCGCTTGCGGTGCTGCAAACGGCACGCCGAGCTTGGTTGCGCCGAGCGCAAATTTGTGAGCTTCAGGGACGGCCAGTGCCGTCATGTCGGGCGTTTCGAGCTTCACATGGTCATGCGCCAGCGACACCAGTGGCATCATCGCAGCTTGCGCTGCACCGCATCAGTACATCGTCACCGCTACGGCGAGCGCGAACGGCACGCTGACGTGTGTGAGCCCGGTCACAGGCGGCAACACCACCACGTGCACGGCAGACGCTGCCCCAAACGTTAAGCCGCAGAGTATTTCCGGATGCAACGGCGCGGCCACCGGCTTGGATGTGGCTACCTACACCACCGGTGCCGTAACTGCCGACTGTACGGTCACCGCCACCGTTGTAGCGGCAGCTGGCAATGACGGTCAATGTGACACCGCGCACACCGTTGCCCTGGCCACTGCGCCGTCGACCAACCTGTGCAGCGTTGGCACTGCCGCCGCGGTCGCAAGCGGCGTGAACAGCTTCACGTGGAGCTGAAACAGCGACAGCGGCGGTTTCAACACTAGCTGCGCGACACCACGTCAGTACACGGTCACGGCCACAGCGGGTGCGAACGGAATGCTCAGCTGCGTGACCCCGGTTACCGGTGGCAACACCACAACCTGTGCGGCTGCACCCGCGTTCGGCGTCAATACCCAGAGCATCTCGGGCTGCAGCGGCTCGCCAACGTCCGATGGCGTTAACGGCTACACCACCAACATCGTTGCTGCGAACTGCACCGTGAGCGCCACGTTTGTGGCCGTGGGCAGCCTGACGGACACTGGCACCGCGAGTCCGCTCGCCGGCCGCTCGGTCACCTCTACGCCAACGTCAGTGGCCAACGGCTGCAACGCGAGCTGTACCGCGTCTGCCAATCCCGGCTTCACGTTTACGCGTTTAGCGGCGACTGCGTGGGTGCATCGTGCAACCTGACCAACATCACGGCGAACAGGGCGGTCGTCGGCAGGTTCACGCCGATCAAGACATTCTCCGGTACGACGACACCCAGCACTGACGCGGCGTCAATGAGCTTCACAGGCGGGGGCAGCACCTGCCTAGTGGACGCCGCTAACACCGCGTTTGTCGCCGCCGGTGCGACCAGCGCTGTGCCAGTGCCAACGTTCTCTGAACTGGCACTTGCGCTGCTTGGACTGCTGATGGCGGCGCAGCGTTTGCCAATCGTCGCCGTTAGGTGCGGCGAACCGCGTAGTCGGAAGCACGACGTGAAAACGCCCCTGTAGTTTGGGCTTTAGGGGCGTCGTAGCATGAATTCAGCTTTTGGCTGAAAGCGTTGTATTACGGGGGCTATGCGTTATTTTTGCTATTTATCGATAATCGCACAAAATTATGATTACGCCCAAGTAAATTGGGCGTTTTCGTTTAAAGCTGTACTTGTGGGTGCGCTGCTGCCCGCAGTTGCAGCGTGCATTGAAGCGCGGTGAGTCGCGCTGACCGTCACCGCGTCTTTGATTGCGCCCAGTGCAGGATGCTCCCGTACAATTTGTGCCCTGCATGACGCCTGACGCTCCCCACGCCCCCATCAATCGCCAAGCGATGCTTCTGGCAGATTTCTGGCGGATAACGCGCCGCGCACGGCAACTCAAACCCGATCAACTCGCCGCCGAGATTGAGCGCGCTGAAGATCGGTTTCGCGATCGCCTTGCGCGTTCGCCATCGATCCTGTACGCCGAAGGTTTGCCCGTATCAGAGCGGGCAGACGAAATCGCGTCGCTCATCCGAAACAATCAGGTGCTTGTGCTCACCGGCGAAACCGGGTCGGGCAAAACCACGCAGTTGCCGAAGATTGCGTTGGCCGCGGGCCGTGGTCGTTATGGGCTGATTGGTCACACGCAACCGCGCCGCATCGCTGCCAGCAGCGTGGCCACGCGCATCGCCAAAGAGCTGGGCGAGGAGGTGGGCCAGAGCGTCGGCTTCAAAGTGCGATTCACCGAAAAAGGCGCGCAGGACGGCTTCATCAAACTGATGACCGACGGCATTTTGCTAGCCGAAACACAGGGCGATAAGTTTCTTAACGCCTACGACACCATCATCATCGACGAGGCGCATGAGCGCTCACTAAACATCGATTTTTTGCTCGGTTACCTGCGGCAATTGCTTGCAAAACGACCCGATCTTAAGGTCATCATCACTTCGGCCACCATTGACGCCGAACGCTTCGCGCTGCATTTTCAGGATCGCGTTGGCAAGCCCGCGCCGTTGATCGCGGTGTCGGGTCGAACGTATCCGGTGGACGTTTTGTATCGCGCGGCGCAGAGCGAAGAAGACGACGAAGAGAAGTTGGAAGAGGCGATTGCCGACGCGGTTGACGAGCTTTGGCTTCAGGGGCCGGGCGACGTGCTGGTTTTTCTTCCGGGCGAGCGCGAGATTCGCGAAACACAGGACATTCTGCGCCGTCGCTTGAAACCGGGCACCGAAATTCTTCCGTTATTTTCGCGTTTATCGGTGCAAGATCAGCAACGCATTTTTTCGGGATCGAATGGTCGTCGTGTGATCCTTGCCACCAACGTCGCGGAGACTTCGCTCACGGTTCCAGGCATCCGTTACGTGGTCGATACTGGCATCGCACGGCTCAACCGCTACAGCGTCAAAAACAAAGTGCAGATGCTGCAAATCGAGAAGATTTCGCAGGCCAGTGCCAATCAGCGTGCGGGTCGCTGCGGTCGCGTTGGACCGGGCATTTGCGTGCGGCTCTACACCGAGGATGACTTCAACGCGCGCTCAGCGTTCACTGATCCCGAGATTTTGCGGTCATCGTTGGCGGGGGTGATTTTGCGGCTCGCATCGCTCGGCTTTGGCCGCGTGCAGGAGTTCCCGTTCATTGAACCACCGAGCAATCGCGCGATTGCCGATGGCACGGCGTTGCTGCAAGAACTCGGCGCGCTTAATACTGAGGCCGAACTCACCGCCATTGGTCGGGAGTTGTCACGCATACCAATTGATCCGCGTATCGGGCGCATGCTGATCGAGGCGAAAACGCGCAACGTGTTGCCGGAAGTATTGGTGATTGCAGCGGCGCTCTCAGTGCCCGATCCGCGTGAGCGACCGTTCGAGGCGCGCGACGCGGCGGATCGTGCGCATACGTGGTTCAAGGACCCGAAAAGTGACTTTCTGTCGCTGCTCAACGTGTGGAAATTCTTCATCGAATTGCGCGAAGAGGGCGGTCACAAGAAGCAGGTGCAGGCCTGTCGCGAAAAGTTTTTGAACTGGTTGCGGCTGCGTGAGTGGCGCGATTTACATGGCCAATTGCGCGACTCGCTGCGCGATCTCGGCTGGAACACCGAAGGTGAACTGTCGCGAGAAGCGCCGTTTGAAAACCTGCATCGGGCGCTGCTTCCCGGATTACTCGGCAACATCGGCATGAAGGCCGATGACGGTGAACATTTTCTTGGCGCACGAGGCATCAAGTTCTATCCTTTTCCCGGCAGCGGCGTGGATAAGAAGGGTTTGAAATGGCTGGTCGCTGCTGAGCTTGCTGAGACCACGCGGCTGTTCGCGCGCACGCTGGCGCGAATCGATCCCGACTGGATTGAAGCGGCAGCGGGCGACGTCGCTGCGCGAAACTATTTCGAGCCGAAGTGGGATCGCGCGAGTGGTCAGGTTATTGCGAGCGAACGGGTGGCGCTGTACGGCCTGACCATCGTCGCGCGTCGCCGCATTAGTTACAGCCGCATCGCGCCGGTGGAATCGCATGAGATTTTTGCCATTGCATTGGCGATGGGTGAAGTGGAAACCACCGCTGCGTTTTTTGCGTTCAATCTGCGCTTGGTTAAAGACGTGCAAACGCTCGAAGACATGGCGCGCAGGAACGACGTGCTGGTGTCGGAGGAGACAATCGCAGCGTTCTACAAAGCTCGAGTTCCGGCTGACATTTCGACCCGCGTTGACCTGGAAAAATGGCTGAGAGCCGAGGCAGAAAACACGTTGCCGCCACTGGAGCGCGCCGAGCTGCGCGCGCACCGCGATCAATCGCTGCGACTCACTCGCGAGGCGCTGATGCGCCACGGCGCGGAGGCGATTACAGAAGAGCAATTTCCGAATACGCTCAAGTTAGGTGACTTCGAGGTGCCGGTGAGCTACCGCTTCGAGCCCGGTCATGTGATGGACGGCGTAACCGCGAAGTTGCCGCTGGCCTTGTTAAACGCGGTGGAAGATCGCTACGCAAGCTGGCTGATTCCCGGTTTGTTTCGCGAAAAAATTTCGGCGTATTTCAAAGCGCTACCGAAGGCTGAACGGGGTCGCGTGCAACCGGTGCCCGACAGCGTTACTCACTTCCTCGAAGTCGCTGAGCCGCGAGACAAACCGCTCGCTGATGCGATGCTTGATTTTTTGCGCGATTATTTGAATCTTCGATTGCCCGCCAGTGTCTGGGATCGCATTGATTTGCCGCTGCATTTGCGCCTGAATTTCCGGGTCATGGACGGCGAAGGTAACGAGCTATCGATGGGACGCGACCTAGCGAACTTGCAGGAAGAATTGGGCCAGATCGCGCGCATGGCGTTTCAAGATGGTGCGGCTGCATCGGGTGCCGCAGCGGACATCGAAAAAATGGGCCTCACGGCATGGTCGATTGGCACACTGCCTGCAGGCATTCCGGTCAAGCGCGCGGGTCGCGCCGTGACGGCCTATCCGGCATGTGTAGACGAGGGCGCGAGCGTGGCGGTGCGTCTGTTTGAAACTGCGCGTCAGGCTGAACTCGCTCATCGTCACGGCGTGGTGCGCCTCATTTCGCTCGAACTCAAGCAGCAATTGCGCAACTTCGAAAAAGGGCCGAGCGGCTTCAATCAGAGCGCGTTGCTATTGAAAACCGTGATCCCGACCGACAAACTGCTCTCGGACTTTTTAGTGACGCTCGCTGATCGTGCTTTCATCGGCGACGATGCATTGCCGCGAGACGAGCGCGCTTTTCGCGACCAGATTGCTCGCGCCAAGCAGCGCATTCCAGTGGTCGGTGACGCGCTGGGGCGCACCATCGCGCAGGTGGCTGAAGCGTATGCGGCGCTACAAACTAGCCTGTACGCAGCGGGGCCACGCGCCAAGGCGGTGGTGCCGCTGCTCGCGCAGTGGCGGGATCGTCTCGTTCATCCCGGATTTTTGGCTGCAACGCCGTGGACGCAGCTACCGCATGTGCCGCGTTATCTGCGAGCACTCGGCAAACGGCTCGAAAAATATCTCACGCAACCGGATCGCGAACCGCGTCACGGGCCCGTACTGGCGACGCATTGGGCACGCTGGCTAGCGGAGACGGAGCGCGTCGGCGCGGAGCCAAGCGAGGCGCTGCTGCAATTTCGCTGGTTGATTGAGGAGCTGCATGTGTCGCTATTCGCTCAAGAATTGAAGACGCCGTTTCCGGTGTCCACCAAGCGCCTCGACAAAGCCTGGAGCGACATGCACGTGCAAAGCGTCGCATCTATGCCACGCCGATAGGAAAGAACTGAGTTGCGCGCTACGGCTTTCTATGACGGTGTGCTAGATTGCGTGGAGCTGCATTTTGCGGCACTTTCGCGACGTTTGTTGCCTCTTTTTTCATTTTTTCTAGCCTGACATGTCGATTGAAGCAGCCTCCGCGACCCTGCCGACGATTGCGATGCTCAATGCGTGTCGTGATCTCATGCTGCATCGCAGTAATCTGCAATTGGCAGCAGCGTTCGACCGTCTTGCCGACATATTGCTTGATAATGCCGCTAAAGAATATGCACCGCGCGCGGTAGGAGCGTTGCTTGATTCGCGCTCTGGATTGCTTCGCTTGCGCGCCTCGATTGCCGAATCATTTGCTGAAGAATTGACGCTTCGCCTGAATGGCCGAAAACCGTGTGGCGTGCCCACCGCGCCTGCGCAAAATGATCAGGAGCTATCGTTGCAATCCGCCGACGTGCTCGACGAGTATGTGTCAGCGCGCACGCTGGCTCGCTCCATCGAAAGCACGTCGCTCGGCGAGCTGCCTGTGTTTCATCAAAAAATCGCCTTTTTGAAGCGCATGCCCGCCCTGCGGATGGACGAAGATCCGTTCTCGCCGCAATCGGTGGTCAGCTCGCTCTTAGAGGCGATGCAATCGGTGGCCGAGACGACGCCCGAGATGCGTCTGTTCTGGTTGCGCGCCTTGGCGGGCATGGGTGGCCTAGGTTACGCCGATGTTTATTCCGACTTGAATCGTTACTTGACCGACGCAGGCGTCGCTCTGCAAAAGCCGAGAGCGCCCATGCGTCCGCCTCCCGGCGCGCCTGGAGGTGGTCACGGCGCCGGCCAAGGTGGCGCCTATCCGGGTGCCGGTTTTGCTCAACAAAGCCCTGCGGGCTACGGCCAAGGCGGCGGTTACCCGCCGCCGCCCGGTCAAGGCCAAAGTGGTGGCTATCCGCAATTTCCGCAATTTCCGCAATATCCCCAGTATCCGCAAGGCGCGGGCTATGCGGCCCCCGGGGCGGGTGGCTACGAGCAGGCGTGGGCCGCAGCGGGTGGTGCCAGCGAGCATTATCCCGGCGATCCGTATTCAGACGCCAACAACCAGTACGCGCAAGTTTCGATGCAACCCGACGCGGTGCCGTTACAGCAATTAGCCGCAAATCTGGTGTCGTTGGTTGAGCGTTTGCAGCATGTCGTGCCCGGTATTACCGGCGGACCGGCAGCGGCTGATCCGTCGCTGTGGGCGATGGTGCGTAACAAAGAGGCGATGCAGATCAGCGCAGCGCTGGGCTTTGCGGCGAATGGCGCGTTCCGTGCGCCGCTGGTGGCGGGCGTGGATCGCAAGCTCATGTCGTCACTGACCGATCTTCAGTTACGGGCGGATCAACCCGATTTTTCCGGCGCTGCCTTGACAGCTGCGCCGCGCACCGTGCTGCGCGACGTGGTGCCGGGGTATTCGAGCGGTGACATTTCGGTGCTGGATGCAACGACCACCGAACTGGTGGCGATGCTGTTCGATTTCGTGCTGGCGCGTCGTGAACTGCGCAGCGAAATTAAAGTGTTGCTCGGTCGTCTGCAAATCCCAATGCTCAAAGCGGCGATGGTGGATCGCGGCTTTTTCTCACGCAAAAATCATCCCGGTCGGCAACTGCTCAATCGGCTCGCGGACGCCGGGTTGGGCTGGTCGCCCGACGAGGGCGTGGACGATCCGCTGTTCCGCAAAATTCATGATGTGATTGAACACATCAGTCGCGACTTCGTCGACGACTTGGGTATCTTCACGGTCGCTTTGGTCGATCTTGAACAGTTTGTTGCCGAGCAGGAGCTAGACGCTCGGCCGACCGTTGAAGCCGAGACGGCTGAAGCGGTCGCGGCGGATCGACACATTGCGGCGGTGATTGAGGCCAAGCAGGTAGTCGACTCGCGTGTGAATCAGCATGCGTTGCCTGAGCAGGTCAAGGAGTTTATTGAAGTTGCGTGGCAGCCGCATTTGCAGGATGCATTGCTTGAGCGAGGCAAAGACAGCGGTGAGTACGCCAAGGCGGTTGAAGCGCTTGACGAGCTGATTTGGAGCGTGACGCCGAAAGAGCAGCCCGCAGAGCGCGCGCAGTTGAGCCAACGCGTGCCGTCGTTGGTCAAGCGGTTGCGCGAGGGGTTGAAGTCGCTGTCCAACGAAACGGTCGCTCCGTTTTTCGACAAGCTCTTCGAGGTGCACTCGGGACTGCTGCGTGGTAACCAGCCCGACTACGTGGAGCCCGAGCAATTGCCGGAGGCCAGTAACGACACCTCGTTTGATCCGTTCCAGCAACTGGTAAAACAAATGGAGCGCAATCAGTGGATCGAGATGAGTGATGAAAAAGGCGCGCTCACCTACGCCAAGCTCGCTTGGATGAGCCCGCAGGGCACCACGTACCTGTTCACCACGCGTCATGGTCGCAAAGCCGCCTCACTCGCACCTGAAGAGCTGGCTGAGTGGTTTCGCACCGACAAAGCGCGCATGATCGAGTCCGAGCCCATCGTGGATCGCGCGCTGGCGGGCATGTTCCAAGCGAACGCGCCGGTTGCGGTAGCGGCTACGACTTGACGACTGGGCTAGGGTTAGGGTTAGGGGTGATCGTGGTCGGCGACTTCGCGCTGGCGACCGGCGCTGATCGTCATGTCGCGTTTGCCGCCTCACTGCTCGGACGAACTGCGCACGCGCTCGAATGGGCGTGGCTGATGCCGGCTAACCGCGTTCAACTCGCCGCCGCGCTGCACGAGGCGTGGCAGCGCCCGCACCCGGTGGCCTGTTTTGGCGGGCTGGGGGACGGTGTTGATGATCACACGCGTGCCACCGTTGAGGCGTTGCAGCGCGGGCGCGACGAAGTAGGATTGCCGCGTCATGCGGAGCACGTGCAAGCCGGTGTGATGCAGGTCGGAAACGTTGCTTTCTTTTGCGGTGATCCGGCGCGTGCGCATGACTTGTTTGCGCAGGGGTGGCAGACCTTGCTTGCGATGCAGGCTGGGGATGACGGTGCGTTAGCGAGCGAGCAAGTGCGATGGTGTTTGCCGGAAGATGCATCCTCCGCGCGGGCTCGTCAGCAAACAAAAGCCAAGCATCCCGTAGTGTCGCAGCGCGTCGTCGCCGCTGCCGAAGGTGCCGTAGCGCTGCGACTCAGCGGCATCAGCAAAGGCAAAGTTCAAGCGGCCCGCAAAGCGTTGCAAGCGGCGTTGAAGGCTTAGGAGCGGCTACGCCGCGATCCCATTTGCGTGGGCGACTGCGGATCGCGGCAGAACCGCTCCTACAGAGATCGTTGCGTTGCTGCAGGTCGTCATATCGTCACCTGCACTCTGGGTGCACACATCTGCCCCGGTAAAGCCAGTGGCCTGGCTTGATACGTCGTTCGCCAGTTCGACACATCGGTCAGCATGATGTCGGCCAGGTTGCGCAGGCGCGCGGAGAGCCGCGCGTAGTCCAGCGGGTCGTCGATCATCGTTCGCTTCAATCGCTCCAAACGTGACACCGTAACCTGTGAACGAAACGCCACACCTGCGAAGTCGCCCTGCATCCGGATACCGTAAATTGATGCGCCGAGCGCGGGCAACACTGCCGTCAAGAAGGTAACGATCTCGGTCATGCCTACCCTGCCCACCACGCCCATCGGAATGCCGGAAAGCTTGGCGATGATCCATGCCACGCAGGCAACGACGGTGCCGCCAAACAAAATTTCACCGGCTTGATGCAGGCGATGTTCGAGCTTGTGCATGCGTCCGGCGTTGGTGTGTTGGTAGGCCATTTGTTCGGTGATCAAATGCAGCGCCATGTCGCGCACCCGCGTAAGGTACGCCGCGTCTGCGTCTACATTCGGCAGCGTCGTCTCCCGTGCGGTCGCACGGGCGAGCCAACCCACCCAACCGGGAATCGCAGCTGCATCGTGCCCGCCATGACTGGTGTGACTGCGCAGCCCTAAATCCCCCAACACGCTGGTGAGCGCAAGCGCACGCAATTGCTCGGCCAAATGGCGATTGTCCATCCATCGCTCGTGCCAGCCGAAGCGCTTGCCGGCGTGGGTGTTAATCAAAATCAGGATCACACAAATCAATTCGCCACCGATGATCGGCAGCTTTAGCCCTGGCGCGAGTAAACCGGACAGCGCCAAAATTACCGCAACCGCTGCGAGCGTGAAATTCGCCACAAAGCCAGAGCGAAAAATCTGCGCAAAGTACGACGCTGCGGTGTCCGCCACACCGTAGCGCTGAGTCAGTTTTTCGGTAAAGCTCGTGGCGGCAGATTCGCCGTTGGCGCTTCGTGCGAGCAGCGCACGCAAATCAGCACTGCTCGCCTCAGCCTGCATCGGCCTTAAATCACGTCGTGACAGCGGGCGTACGCCGGTCACGGCCAGCAGCAGCGGATACGGCAGCGCAGGCGTGCTCGTTGCGGCGCGTTCACGGTAGAACTGCATCAGCATGCGCGTGTCCACCTTGTGCTCAGGCGGCACGGTCAACGCGGCCACTACTTGGGCAATCGCGGTGTCAGCGGGCGCACGCGGCACGATCTCCACGCTCGGTTGCTCAATTTCGGCATCGCTCAACCCGGTCCACAAAAGCTGTGTCGGCAGGTTCGCATGGGTGTTGATGTGGATCACCGGAATATGCCGCGCCACCGCGTCGGCCACCACCCGCGACGTGCCACCACGACCGCGATTTTGGTCACCGTCCCAGAGCGCCAGCAGCACATCACATTGCTCCAACACTAAACGGCCCACGGCCTCATACGCAGCCGTCGCCGCGCCGTGGTTGCCCGGTAGCTCGAACGTGGCCGTGACCTGCTCAAGCAAGGCCACAAAGTCATCATGACGCGCCGCATGGGTGAAATCATTCGCATATTGCTCACGCGGAAACGGCAAACACGCATCCACCCGCCAGCCCGCAGCCAGCGCCGCTTTGGCCACCATCGTGTCTGCGCCGTCGGCCAGGGCCGAAACCATGCGCAGCTGCGGCGCGTCACTCGCGAAGGCGGCAGGATGATGTTTGTGTATAAACGCAGTCGCTTGGCCGATTTGCGCGAGTAACGTGTTGATTGCGAGCGTCAGGGCGGCACTATCCACGCCTTCCAGTCGATGCTCGCGGTGACCCGTTACGCCGACGGCAAGGCAGAGACGGGGTTTGATCGGGCTGTTGATTTCGTTCACCTGTCGAAGCCCATTTTTTTCAGGAACAACGGCCAGCGTGGATCATGCCTCACGCGGGCAAAAAATGGCGCCACCTTGGTGGCTGCCAGACCCGCATCACGCAGGGCAAAACCTCGCTCCAGCCACAAAAATGCGCCATCGGCATCACCGCGAACAGCGTGTAGATGAGCAATCTGCGCGGTTGAGTGGGTGCTATGTTTTTCAATCAACATCGCCAGCGCCACGTCGCTATCGGCCATTGAGTCAGGCGTATTCATTGCCCATTTGACAAGCGATAGCGCGGTGAGACGTGCCCACTCAGCCCGCTCCATTTCGGTTTGAGCCAACGCTTCTGCATGGCGCCCCTGGTCGCTCAGCAAAGTCGCCATGACGTGGCGTGAGGCGATGAAATCGGGCGCTAGCGCCAATGAATGCTGCATGTAACGGATGGCCTCATCCAGATTGCCGTTTGAATAAAACTGAATCGCAAGTAGCCGATAGGTGTTCGCATTCAGCGGGTCAAGCACGACCGCACGTATACCGAAAGCCTCGGCCTCAGCCAATCGCCCGAGATAGAAATAAAGTCGCAGTGCCGTGGCGAGTACATCAGCGTCATCGGGCGCGAGCTGAAGCGCGCGTTGAACAGACCGCTCCGCTGCCGACCAGTCCCACTGATAGCTCATTTGAATATGCGCCATCGATAGATGCGCGCGCACCAAATCCGGTGCCAGCGCCAGCGCTTTGTTGGCAGCGCTCAGTGCGTTGGCGTTGGCAATGTCTACCGGTACTGTTCCCCACCCACCCGTGTCGCTGTGTGCTTGCGCTAACCACGCCCAGCCCAACGCGAAATCCGGATCAAGCGCCACGGCCTGCAGCAGGTACTCGACGCTGCGCGTCAACTCCTCCTGGGACTTGCGACCAAGTAGATAACGAGCTTGCAGGAACAAACGCTGCGCCTCGCTGTTGTCGCTGCGGTCTCGCGCGGCATCGGTCACTTCTGCCAGGCTTCGTTGTGCGTTCTCGTCGGTGACATGTTCACCCAGCAGCGTTGCGCGAAGCTCCTGCACCACCGCCTGCGCAATATCATCCTGCACCGCAAATATGTCATCGAGCGTACGGTCGTAAGTCTCGCTCCACAGATGGGCGCTATCGGCCACCTTCACCAATTGCACCGCAATCCGCACGCGGTTGCCGCTCTTGCGCACACTGCCTTCGAGCAATGTTGCAACAATCAACTTCGCACCGATGGTGGCGATGTCGTCACTTTGCCTTTGAAGGCGAAGGACGACGTACGAGCGACAACGCGCAAGCCTTTGATCTTGGCGAGCACGTTGAGGAGTTCATCCGCCAAGCCGTCGGAAAAATATTCATCATCCGCGCTTGCGCTGCGATTGGCGAAGGCCAAGACTGCGATGGAGGGGATTACCCGTTCACTCTTTCCAACGATCTTCACCACGTCAGCCTGGCGAAGGCCGGGATCCGTGCCTGAAGGCGACGTACCGACCACCGGTTTGCCCGCACTCGCACCCGTGCTCGCACCGTGAAGCCGCGCAATCCGGTCCGCAAACGCCCGCGTCGCCGCATCATCACTCATTGGCGTGTGAAGCCGCGTCCACTGCCGCTCGCGGAACTTGTCTGGCACCAAGGCCGCTGGCTCTGCCACATCACCCAAAATCACCGGAAAGAAAAACGCTTTGTTATCCGCCATCAAGTGCGAGCGATCCACAGCGAGCTTCCACTCCAGGCGAAAGTAGCCTTCCTCACGCTGCTGCGTATTCGCAGAGATGATCGGTATAAACAGCGCGCACTCTTTGATCTGCTTCCGGATCGATGCATCCCAGGCGTCGCCGCCGCGAAGCTCGCTTTGGTCGAACCAGACTTCCAGGCCCGCAGAGCGCAGCGCTTCGCAGATGCGACGTGCGACGTCGGCGTCTTGCGAGGCGTAGGAGAGGAAAACCGTAGCTGTGTTCATCCGCGATAAATCTCTTTACGATTGCCTACCCGCAGCACGCGCACTACGATGCGTTGATCCTGGATATCGCAGACGATGCGCCAATCGCCGACGCGGTACTTCCAGTACTGGCCGAGCTTCGCGCCCGACAACGCTTCGCCGATGCTGCGTGGGTCATCTAGCGTTGCCACGCGATCCTTCAAAAATCCCACGAGTCGTTGCTGAATCGGTCGATCCAGTTTTTTGAGATCCTTCATTGCGTCGGGATCAAATTCAACGCTATAGCCCAAGCAAGCGCTCCACCTCTTCAAGCGGAATTGTTTTGCGGTTCTTGCGCGCCCGCGCTTCGGCGAGGTAGTAGTCCTCTAGGTCGTCGATGTATTCGCCGATCGCTTCACGGGCAAGCTCGGTCTTGGTGCGGCCAGTTTCAGCGGCCAACAGATTGAGCCGTGTTTCTAGGGTTTCAGGCAAGCGAATTGCGAGCATAAATGTCACCGATGCATGGGTCTGATATACAAGTATAGCGCGGCAAATGTGCGACTTATTGACTTCTGTGACGCGCACGCTGTGGGCCGTACGAGCCCAAGATGCGGGTCAAACCAATCGTGCGAATTCCTGCATCCTGCGCGTCTCCACCGCGCAGCTCGCTTCGATCAAACCAGACCTCCAGGCCCGCAGAGCGCAGCGCTTTAGAGATGCGACGCGCGGCGTCGGCATCTTGCGAGGCGTAGGAGAGAAAGATGGCTTGTGAGGTCATTTCGGAAAGTTCATGCGCTCGAGAAGCGCTTGGTAGCGTAGTTGCTTCGCGAATTCGGGTTCGAACGCCGCATCGAGCGACAGATAGACCATGCTCGGAGTCCGATCCGCGTAAGCCTTCTCAAACAAGCGCAGCGCCTCATCGCGTTCCCCCAACGAGGCGTGGATGCTCGCAAAAGCGACCGGGTCAACGTATCGCTGTTTTTCCTGTGCGTGCAATTCACCAAGCTTTTGTCGCGCACGACCCGTGTCGCCGCACAGCGCGTAGGTCACGCCCAACCAAGACCGTGCGAGCGCCGCTGCGCCGCCAGCGATCAGCCGTTCGGCAGCTTCCGCCTGCACCAACGCGTCTGGACATTTTTTCTGGGTGGCGAGCGCGCGCGAAAGTTTCACGTAGCCCCAGATCCAGTTGGGATCAACATCGATGGCGCGGCGAAAGATTGCGACGGTCTCGTCAAGATCACCCCGGCCCCAGGCGTTGATCCCGAGGTCGTGCAACGGCGCGACCGAGAGTGGATTGAGTCGTGCCGCCTCGCGGCTGCGAACAAGCCCCTCGTCGAGGCGTCTCATCGCGGTCAGGTAATTTCCATAGCTTTCGTGAACTGCGCTGCTGCCGGGGTTAAGCGCGAGTGCCTTGCGAAACGCGGCGTCTGCACCTTCCCAGTCCCATTCGAAATAAAAGCGCACCAGTCCAAGTGCTGTGTGGGCCTCGGCGAGGTTTGGGTCGAGTGCGAGTGCACGGTTTGCCGAGGCGCGCGCCTGGTCTAGTACCTCGGTGCGGGAACTCGCACGTAGAAAGGCTTGGCGGGTGTACGCCTCGGCAAGTCCGGCGTGGGCCAGCGCGTAATCTGGCGTTCGAGCCACAGCTTGTCGCAAAAGATCGACACTCTTTTCCATGTCGCGCTGGCTACCGATGCCAAACGAGCGCCCTTTCAAGTAGAGCCGTTACGTCTCTGGGTCGGTGGTGGTGGCACGATCAAGCTTGGCCTTATCGTCGCTGTTCAGTTGTGAGCGCAGCGTTCGCGCGATGGTGGACGCGATTTCCCGTTCTACCTTCAGTAGGTCGTCCGCTTGCCGGTCGTACTTCTCACCCCAAAGTTGCGACGCATTGCTAACGCGTACGAGCTCGGATGTGATGGCGAGGTTGTTTCCCCGCTGTGAGAGGGTGCCGACAACAACGGCGTCAACGCCAAGTTTTCGGCCAATCTCCATCGGGTTCATCTTCTTGCCCTTGAATGAAAACGCCGATGTGCGTGAAATGACCCTGAGCCCAGTGAGTCCAGACAGTTTGTTGATGAGACTCTCTGAGATGCCGTCGCTCAGGTAGTCGACTGCCGCGTCCCCGGTGCCGTTCTCAAACGGTAATACGGCGACCGAATCGATGGTTGCATTGCTGGATCTTGAATTCAGCATCACGACGGCTGCGACGGCAATGACCGTCACCAGCGTAACGGCACCCAAGAGGAATCCGCGTCGTCGTGCCGGCTGCGCCGTATCCGGTGTGACAGCAGCTGCGGCTGCGGCCACAGGTGTGGCGGACGGCGCGGCGGGCGCGGACGGCGCAGCTGGAGAGATTAATTGGGAGGCGCGTTCAACGAAAGCCGCCAGCGGCGTCTCTGAAGTCAACCGCGTCCACTGCCGCTCACGAAACTTATCGGGCACCAACGCTCTGGCTTCCGCAACGTCGCCCAAGATCACCGGAAAGAAAAACGCTTTGTTATCCGCCATCAAATGCGAACGATCCACCGCCAATTTCCACTCAAGCCGAAAGTAACCCTCGGGCCGCGCGTCGGTGTTTGCGGAGATGATCGGCACGAAGAGCGCGCACTCTTTAATTTGTTGGCGAATGGATGCATCCCACGCGTCGCCGCCGCGAAGCTCGCTTTGGTCGAACCAGACCTCCAGGCCCGCAGAGCGCAGCGCTTCACAGATGCGACGTGCAGCGTCGGCGTCTCGCGAGGCGTAGGAGAGAAAGATGGCTTGGGTCATTTTTGTGCTTGAAGCTGCTGTTTTAATCGCTTCATGGCGGCTTCATACACCGCATTTTTGTCGCGCCGCCCGACGGAAATCACGAGCACGATCAATTGCTGTTCGATGTCTTGATAAATCAATCGATAGCCTTATTTGAGTGGTTTGATTTTGTAGCAGTGTTGCAGGTCGCCACGCCGCGCTGCGCTTGGTACATGTGGCGAATCCAAGCGCTTTTTCAACAATTTGCGTAACGGTTCTTTGATCGACCCATCGAGCGCATCCCATTCTGCGCGAGCGTTCAATTCGAAGGCAGGACGATACGTGGGTTTTGGGATCGACGCGGCGCGCAACTTAGACGCTGTCAATATCAACCTCGACGTACTTGCCTTTCGCCGCGTTCGCTATTCTCGCTTTAAGCATTGGCATCAGTTGCGCGTCTTCCACTTCATCAATCAGAGCTTCAAATAGTTGCGGATCCACCATGTAAAACGCCGCTTTGTTGTGGTTAAGCACGGCGACAGGTTGCGCATTTGCCTCGCGCAACACCTTCGCGGGATTCTTTTGAAGTCGCTCATGCTGATGGTGAGATCGGTTAGGAGTGCCTGCATTTCAAACGTCTTCGACGCCAAATTCAACGTTAATAATAGAGCCGAATTAAGCGCCTGTTTGCAACCCGTGATGCTGGGAGTGATCCGTAGGGTGGGCACCCCGTGCCCACCGGGGCCGCACCTCTTTACGGTGTGGTGGGCAGAGGTGCTGCGCACCCTACAAACTTTGGCGAATATTAATCGCCGTTCGCTGGGTGACGAGCATTGGGCCAGGTCCGCGCCTACGCCCTACCGCTGCCCCTCCGCCGCAATCTGCTCGCGCAGCATCGCATGGCTTTTCAAGCGTTTCAACGCGACTGGCATTGCGTCGAATCGTTTCGCCGCGTCAGCGAGAAACTTCGCTTTCTCCACCGGTTTGTCGCCGTTCGCAATCGCAGCAGCGAGCAGCACGCGGGCGTTCCAGTACTTCATCGTTTCGTCGTCGGTTTGCATCACGAGCGGCAGCTTTAGGTAAGCGAGCGCGGGTGGCAGGCCTTGCTTGGCTTCGTCGAATTTGCCCTGGCGGGCGAGTGCGGTGGCGAGGATGGCGCGAATGTCGTTGAGGTCCGCTTGCTGTCGCAAAGAGAGCGAGTCGTCCGCGCCGCCATAGTTCAGCGATTTCTTGGCATGCGCTTCCGCGCCCGCGAAATCCTTGAGGGCAAGCGCTAGTTCGGCGGCGCTGGCATGATCGCCCGACAACACTTGTGCGGCACCTGCGGTTGGTGCAGCGCCGCCAAAGGTGGCGATACGGGCCGTAATGGCTTGCTCGACATCGCTTCGGGCTTTCTGCCGTTCGGCAGCGCCGCCTGTCATCAGCGCGATCTCGCCACGTTTCGATGCAAAAAATGCGTTCGCGTTCGCCAGGCTACGCGGCGATGCGCCGCTGGTTTTCATCACGGCAAAGTAGCGTTCGGCAGCAGCCATTTCGCGAGCAGCGCGTGGAGGGTCGCCCAGAGCCGCTTGAAAGCCTGAGTAGAGCGCATGGCCGAACGCCAGATTCAGCGCACTAAAGCCGTCGATTCGCTCATCTTTACCGGGCTCGAACGATTTGTCACAAAGCGGCAGCGCAGCATCGATTTGCCCCTGACTCCAGAGCGCCAAGCAAATGCGCCCGTAGTAGCGACGCAAATTGTTTTGCGAGCGGCTGCTGCCGGGATCGAGCGCGGTTGCCTCAATCTGCACCTTCAGCGCCTCACGGTCGTAGCGCAAGCCGTCGGCAACGTTGAGTTTCCCTTCTTCAATCGACGCGAGCTGCATAAACGCCGTGGCTTTCGACGCCAGCGCTTGACGATGACCGGGCCGCAGCGCGAGCAGTTTGTCGGCCAAGGCGATGCATTCTTCGAGCAACGTGCGGGCATCGGCGTCTTTTCCCACGCGCGTCAGCGTTTCGGCCTGGCTCCAACCGGTGCGAATGTAGTTCGCAGTCGCTGGAAGGTCGCTCAAGTCGAGCGCGCCGAGTGACTTCGAAAGATCGAGCGCGCGTTGCCCTAAAACCAACGCCGCCGCAGTGTCACCCATGTTCTTTTGCGAAAAGGCAACGGTGCCCGCGATCTGCGCTTCCATCACCCGCGCCGCGCGGGGAGCGTCGGGTTTGTCGAGAACGGGCTTCAATTTGGCGAGCGCGTCAAGCCCCGCTTTGACCGCGCCGGGGTGATCGGCTCGATTGGAGAAAACGCCCACCAGCGCGCCGTTCACTCGCGCCTCGGCGATCAGCGTGGCGTCGGTCGTGTCGCCGCTATCGCGCAGCGCTTTGATGGTGGCGGTTGCGGTATCGAGCTGTTTCTGCGCGTCGGGGCCTTTGCCGAGCGTGGTGAGCACTTGGGCGTAGCGGGATTGGGCGACGGCGCTATTGCGCTGGGTCTCCGCCGTGCGAGCTTCAGCGGGCAATTGCGCATAATACTCAAGCGCCTTTTTCGCGAGGCTGCCGACCACATCGAGCCGGCCAATCTGCGCCATTTCCTCATAAAAATCATCGAGGATGAATACGACCAACTTCTCCGCTTCGCCACGCGAGGTTTCCGAAATCGCGCGGATGGCAACGGCTTCTTTCTCTGCTTTTGCCGCGCGAATGGCGCTGTAAACACCGTAGCCACCGCTGCCAACGGCGATCACGGAGAGCACGGCGCAGCCCGCTGCGATTTGGCGGGCATGAATGAGCGCTTTCTTCGTTGCGGCGGCGCGGACGCGTTGGGTGGCTAAATGTTGCTCGGCTTCGGCCAGTTCTTCGCGTTTCTTGCGCTCTTCCCGGCTTAACTTCACCACGCCGCACAACACGTCATGTGTAAGCTCAACGCGACGAATATCAAGACGCTCTTCAATGCGCAGCAAGCGCCGATTCACCAAGGCGGCGAGCGTAGAAGCTGCATCGGGTTTGGCACCGGCTGCGGTAAACGCTTTCAATACACGCTCTTCAGCCAAATTTTCGCGGTAACCGGAATCGGTGAGCAAATCGTCTTCGATCACCTTTCGCACGGCGGGCGGCTGATCGGCGAGTGCACGTTCGTAAAACTCAGCGAGGATCGTTTCGTTCGATCCCGCAATCAGATCAACGGAAATTTCGCGCGTTGTTCAACTCACGACAAATGAGCGACAGCAGCGACGGCTCGACCTCGGCATTGCGAAGCTCAGCGCCACCGGCCACGAAGCGAACGATGGATTCGGCGACTTCTTCTGTGACGAGCTTCCCGCCTGGTTTCGTGACCGCCGCGAGCGCTTGTTCGCCGTTCATTCGCGCCAGCCGCATGCGGTTTTGTGTGATCGACGGCATGATCGATTTCACGCCCTCAAGATGTGCCAGATAATCCTCGCGCAGCGAAATCAGGATGCGGTAATCGGCGCGCGAAAAATCGAAGCGCTCGGCAATGCTGTCATCCGCATCAATCTTGGCTTCCAACGCTTTCGGTGGGCGATTCTCAACGAGATCAGCCAAGTCTTCGATGAACTCAGCGGCGCGTTTGCGGCCCGCATCATCGGCCTGCGCGAGCGTAAAAATCTCTTCGAATTGATCGAAGATTAAAAGCGGAATGATGGGCTTGCCGTTCGCATCGAGCAATTCATCATCGCGGTGATGCAGAAATTCCCAGAGCGATTCGCCGTCTCGCGCCACGCCAGTCTGCGTCCAAGTGCCTTGCGATTCGGTCGCTTTGAAAATGGCTTGCTTGATTTGCTCAGCGGGCGGCACCGCAGCCGTGCCGTAATCGATGCGAACGTATACCGGACAATAGCCTTCGGGCCGTAAGCGCGGCACGATACCGGCATTCAGGATCGAGGTTTTCCCCAAACCCGATTGGCCGAACAAAATCGTTAAAAGCTTTCGCTGCACGCGGCGGGCGAGTTCGCCGACTTCCTCGTCGCGACCGTAAAAATACGGGCGCGTTTCCTCAGTGAACGATGCCAAGCCCAGCCACGGGCGCTGGGTGTCGATGGCGGAGGTCTCTGCTGGCGCGGTGTCGGTGCTCATGCGCGACTCCCGAGCAAAGCTTGTAGTCGCTCAATAAACGCGCCAGCGCCGTCGCCGCCGGGCAGTTGGGTGAAATGCGCGGCCTTGAATTTATCGGGCACTTGGGCGCGCACCTCCACCGTGTCGTCAATCACCACGGGCAGCAAAAACACCGCGCCATCGGCCATATTGCGCGTGCGATCAATGGCGTAGCTCCATTCGCGGCGGAAATAGGCTTCGAGCCGCCGCTCGGTGTTGGCGGAAACAACGGGGATGAAATAGGCGCAGCGAGCGATGTTTTTCTGAATTTTGCGGTCGTAGTCGTCACCGCTTTCCAGCCGCTCCATGTCAAACCACACCTTGAGGCCCGCTTGATCGAGCGCGGCCTTCAGGCGTTGCACGGCGAGCAAATCTTCGCGGGCGTAGCTGATGAACACGGCGTTCTCCGGCATTTCGATCGCAGGCGGCAAAAAGCGCGCGGGCGCTTCAAAGGCAACGATGTTGCCCGCGGCCTTGCGGTTACGCGCCATCCAGCGCCGATGCAGCTCGGCGACGAAATCTTCCGCGCCTGTGTAGACGCGCGTCCTGACACTGACTTGCTGCAAAAACGACATCAACCGCTCATCGCGGTCGGAATGATTGTCCGCCAAAACTTCGCCGACTTCGCGCGGGTCCGACAGCCGTCGCCGCTTGGCCATGCGCAGAAACAGCCGCACCAGCCAGTTAGAAAAATTGCTGCCGATCAACAGCAGATGGTTGTTTTCAAGCTCGTGAAAGAGCTTTTCCGGCGTTAAATGCTCGCTTTGCAGGGCGCACACGAACTCCAGCGTGTCTTCGTCGGAAATCACGTAGGTGGGCGAAGCCGAGACGCGACCGAGCAGGTGATACACCGCCGGGCGGGTCATCTGTTCGCGCGGGGTTGAAAGATCCGCAATGCGATTGGGCGCGTAGCTAATCACCTCAGTCGATTGTGCACCGCCAAAGCGGGCTTCGTTGATCGCTTGCTCCAGATAGCCGTCAAACGTGGTGCTGACGAACAAGTCGAGATCGGTAATTTCGGCAAGCTGCTTCAGGGCAACCGGCGGCGTGAAACTCGCCTCGCGCAGGATCGAGCGCAGCCGGGTATAGGCCTCTTCTCGACGACCGTGTGAGGCGGCGTGCCTAGCACACCACGTCGTTGAGCGAATACGGTTGCGGCAGGCGCGAGGTGTCAACGTTGAGCTTGAGGGCCAGTTTTTCAGCCAGCCAGTCGTAGAGCAAACGCGGGCCCGCATCGGTGTCGATCTTGAGCAGCTCGGGGCCGATGATCGGGACGACGCGTTTCTCTTCGATGAAGTTGAGAAGGTCGTCCCACGCATCGTCGTCCAGGCGCGAAGGCTGTGGATTGAGTGGCAAAACGTTAGTCAAGACGGCCCCCGATGGATTGCGCCGTGCATTGTGGTCAGCGCATTTAAGAATTGTCGCATTCCCCGCTTCGCCGGGAGCGGCGGCGGGTCAATTAGATTTTGGTGAGGATCAGCGCGCCACCCACCCGGTCGCAGTTGCCGCCAATTATTTTTGGTGCAGTCCGCGCACCAGCTCGCCGACAAATCCCGGCCCACGGTAGAGCATTCCGGTGTAAATCTGGATCAGGCTGGCCCCGATATCGATTTTTCGCTTGGCATCAGCGACGGACATGATGCCCCCGACGCCGATGATTGGCACGCGTGTTGCCGCGGCTTTCACCACTTTGGCCAGCATCGCGTCGGCGCGCTGGGTGAGCGGCGCGCCGCTCAGGCCGCCCGTCTCAGCAGCGTAGGCATGGCCAGTGACGCCATCGCGGCTAATCGTCGTGTTGCTGGAAATGATCGCATCAGCGCCAGCATCGATGATTGCGGACACCACGTCTCCCACCATCGAATCATCCAAATCCGGTGCGATTTTCACCGCAATGGGTTTGCGTTTACCGCTTGATTTAGTCAGCGCTTCGCCTTCGCGGACAATGCGCGTGACCAGCGCCGCGACCGAATCCGGCGCTTGTAAATCGCGTAGATTTTTGGTGTTGGGTGAGGAAATATTGATGGTGATGTAATCCGCCGTGGCATACACCGCGCGCATGGCAATCAGGTAGTCATCCACCGCATTTTCAATCGGGGTCACGGCGTTCTTCCCGATGTTCACGCCGACTGGAACATCGACGTCTCGCGCCGTGAGCCGTTTCACAGCGTCCTCCACACCGCCGTTGTTAAACCCCAAGCGATTGATGAGCCCTTCATGTTCCGGCAAGCGAAACATGCGCGGCGCCGGGTTGCCCGGTTGCGGCTTGGGCGTCAACGTGCCGACTTCAATGAATCCAAAGCCCAACTGCGACAATCCGCGTAAATGTCTGGCATCCTTGTCGAGCCCCGCAGCGAGTCCGACGCGATTGGGGAAGCTGAGTCCCATCAACGTCACCGGCTTGGGCGCAGGCAGTTGCCCCGCCCACACGCGAGCCAGGCCCAGTGTGGCTTGCGCGTCGAGGGCAGCAAACGCGGCGTGATGAGCGCGTTCTGGATCAAGCGCAAAGAGGATGGGTCTAAAAATTGAATAAGCCATGCCGCTATTATCTCTGCCCATGAAAAGACTGATCCTAAGCCTATCTTTCGCGCTCGGCGCGGCCCACTTTTTTATCGACGCCGTCGCGCAAGATTACAAAGATCGGCCTGAGTGGATTGCGCTCAAAGCGGAGTTGGTGCGCGATCACGCGTACGACGAAGCCGCGCTTACCGCTGTGATGGCTCATGTCAAACGCCAGGATCGCGTGATCGCTTATATGGACGCGCCGATCAAAGCGCCAACGCCGTGGCATGTTTACTGGCCGCGCCACATCGGCGGTGATCGGTTGCAGCGCGGCGGCGAATTCATGAAGGCGAACAAGGCCAGTTTTGAACAAGCGGAACAGGCGTACGGCGTCCCTCCTTCGGTCATCGCGGCCATCATTGGCATCGAAACAGTTTACGGTCGCATCACCGGAAATTTTCGGGCGATTGATGCCGTTGCAACGCTTGCTTTTGACTATCCCAGACGCGCTGAGTTTTTTCGTGGTGAGTTGAAAGAACTGCTATTGCTAGGCCGCGAGCAAAAAAAATCACCACTTGACTTTATGGGCTCATTCGCAGGCGCGATGGGCTGGCCGCAATTCATGCCGGGCAGCTATCGCAAATGGGCGGTCGATTTTGACAACGATAAGCGCATTGATTTGTGGGGTTCGTCGGCCGATATCGTAGGTTCAGTTGCTTCATTTTTAAACGGCCACGGCTGGCAGCGCGGCGAGCCCGTCATGTTGCCGATTGCCAAGCCGAGCGCTGACATCATTGCAAGCATTGATGGCGGCCTATCACCCAGAAAAACGCTCAAAGAATTTCTAGCCGCAGGCATCACCATCACCGCCAAAGACGCCGACGTAACGCTGCCCGCAGACGACGCGATGGTCGGCATCATCTCACTAGACAATGCCGACGGTCGAGACGAATACTGGCTAACGTTCGAGAATTTCTACGTCATCACCCGCTACAACCGATCACGGATGTACGCTTCAAGCGTGTGGTCGTTGGCGTACGCGTTGAAGAAAAATCGTTAACAGCTTAACGCTGAAAGCCCCGTTAGAATTGGGCGTTAATGCATTTAAGGCACATAGTCGATAACGAATAAAAACAGCTGATTACCCCAATTAAAATGGGGAACCACGTAGAAAGCTGTAACTAAAGAGCCACGATTGCTGGCCCGTTTCCCAGCGACTAAACCGCCGCCGGATTCGCCAACCCAAACCGCGCCAAATCCACAGCAGGCTTGGGCGTCCAGCCGTCCGCCTGATGTTCGGCGACGACGTTGGTGTAAATCCCACCGCGAACGTTCCATCGAGCCGTCACACGGGCGAAACGGGGGAAAATCGTGGTGACGATTTTGTCGAGCACGTCGTTGGTGACTTTTTCGTGGAAGGCACCGATGTCTCTGAAGCTCCACATGAACATTTTGAGCGCTTTAAGCTCAATGCAGGCAAGGTCTGCGATGTATTCAATCGTGAAGTGCGCAAAATCGGGCTGGCCGGTAAGCGGGCAGTGGCACGTGAACTCGGGAATCTGGATGTGAATCAGATAATCCCGGCCCGGATGCGGGTTCGGGAAGCTGTCGAGGGTGGTCTGCGGTTGGGATTGGGTGCTGGGTTGACGTTCGGACATGGTGCTCGTTCTGTGTTGTGTGCAGCAAGATTTGCCTGAAATGGCGGCTATTTAGCTTGAAATCCACGCGATTCCGTCGTGAATTCAAGGGTTTAGCGCCGCTTATAATGAAAGTTATTTTACGGGTCAGGCATCCCTTGCGGGGCGCGGCCTTATTGACTACGGATTGCTGACACGGATGCGCTTAACTTCGATCAAACTCGCTGGCTTCAAGTCATTCGTTGACCCCACCACTATCGCGCTCCCCGGTCAATTGGTGGGCATTGTTGGCCCCAACGGCTGCGGCAAATCCAACGTGATCGACGCGGTTCGCTGGGTGCTGGGCGAAAGCAAAGCCTCGGCACTGCGCGGCGAATCGATGGACGACGTTATTTTTAACGGTGGAGGGGACCGCAAACCGGTGTCGCGGGCCAGCGTTGAGCTGGTTTTTGACAACAGCAGCGGGCGTGCGGCGGGCCAGTGGAGCCAGTACGCTGAGCTCTCGGTCAAGCGCATCGTGCAGCGCGATGTGGGTTCAAGCTACTACTTGAACAACCAGCCAGTGCGTCGTCGCGACATTCTGGATGTGTTCCTTGGCACCGGTCTCGGGCCGCGTGCCTATGCGGTTATCGAGCAGGGCATGATTTCGCGCATCATCGAGGCTAAGCCTGAAGAATTGCGCGTATTTCTCGAAGAAGCCGCCGGTGTGTCGCGCTACAAAGAGCGACGCAAAGACACCGAAAATCGACTGTCCGACACCAAGGAAAATTTGTCGCGGATTAGCGATATTCAGTCTGAATTGACGGCACAGGTGGATCGCCTTGAAGTGCAGGCGAAAGTCGCCACGCGTTATCGCGAGCTTGAAAAGGAAAAGCTGGAGAGTCAGGCGCTGTTGTTTGCGCAGCGGCGGGACGACGCCGTTCGCATGCGCGAATCTGCGGTCAAAGTGCTCGGTGAGACCGAGACTGCGCTGCTCGCCAAAGAAACGGAATTGCAGACGCTCGTGACGCAGCTTGAGGGCTTGCGGCAGGACGTATTTACGCAAAACGATGCGCAGCATGCGGCGCAAGGCGCGTTCTACGAAATCAATTCGGAAGTGTCGCGCATCGAGCAATCGTTGTCGTTCGAGCGTGATCGTGCGCAGCGTGTTGCGGGTGAGGTGGCTCAGCGTCAGACGCGCTTGATCGCGGCGCTTGAGCAGTCGGTGCAACTTGCCGAATCGGTGGCTGAGGCCAATGATGCGGTGGCCGTCGCCTCTGCCAAACATGCTGATCAAATGGGTTTGGTTGAGCTGGCGAGCATGGCGATGCCGCTCGCGGAAACCGCGCTGCGTGCTGCGGCCACGGCGTTGACCGACGTGCAGCAAGCCATCGGTGCCATCGAAAGTGATGCGCAACTCGTGGGGCTCAAAAAGGGTAACGCCGAGAAAAGTATCGCGCAATTTCAGGCGCGTCGCATGCGTTTGGAGCAGGAGCGCGACCGTCTGGTCGCGCCGGAAGATGCCGAGCTGATCGAGATTGAAGAGCAGCTTGACGGCGAGCGCGCAGAGCTGGAGGTTGCAGAACAAACGGCACAGGAGGCCGAAGAAACCGCAACGATTGCGGACGAAGAGCGCAGCAGCAAGCGCGCCGCGCATGAGCAGGCGTCGCGTACGCTCGCCGAGCTGCAATCGCGCGAGAACATGATCGCTGGCGCGCAGGCCAAATTTGATAATCGCGGTGAAAACAAGCTGCAAGAATGGCGCGACGCACACAGCATTCGTGGCGAAAAATTCTGGTCACATTTGAAGGTTGATGCGGGTTGGGAAGACGCGGTTGAGGCGGTGTTGCGGGATCGTTTGAACGCGTTGCCTGTGGCCTCGCTGGATGCGGCGGCGGCGTTGCCAGTGCCGCCCTCGCGGGTTACTGTTTATGCTGGCGCGTCGTCGGCGATAGCCTCGCCCATTGCACGCGGGCTCGTCTCGCACGTCACGTCGAACGACATGCAAGTGGCCAGCGCCATTGCCCATTGGTTGCACGGCGTGCATGCGGCGTTAACGCTTCACGACGCGTTGTCCGCGCGCAGCACGCTAAGCGCTGGTGAAATGTTTGTCACGCGCGACGGGCATCTCGTCAGCCCGAACAGCCTGACTTACTTCGCGCCGGACGAGGCCGTTCACGGAGCGATGGCGCGGCAACGTGAACTCAATGAAATCACCGCCAAGCTGACTGAAGCGCAATCGGCAGCGAGCAAAGCCGACGTTGCGTTCGCCACCGCTCACAAACGGTACGAGGATTTGCGTGTGCAGGCCACGCAGCAACGTGGCGCGATTGTCAGCGTGCAGCGCCGCGTCCATGCGCTCGAAGTTGAGCGCTTGCAGATCGAGCAGGCGCGCGCCCAGGCGTCAGAACGCACGCAACAAATCAGTATTGAACTGGCAGAGATTGCCGAGCTCGTGGCCGCTGAAACCGGGCATGTGCAATCGCACGTTGAGGCGCTGGAGTTGAGCGTCGAAAAGCGGCACGCAGGTCACGTTGAGCGCCAAGTTAAAAGCGGCCTGCGTAACGAGGCCGACGTGGCGCTGGTCAAAGCGCGCGAAGCGTTGCGCGCCGCAGAAATCACATTGCGCGACGCGATGTACGGCGAGCGTGCAGCCGCCGAAAAAGTGCAAGAGCTGGGGCGACGCATCGTGAGCAATGCGCAGCAAATCAAGGAGCTGGAAGCTGACGTGGCGCGTCTGAAGGGCGAGCAAACGAGCATTCTGCTGGAGCCGCTGGAGCAGAGTCTTCAAGCGCAACTAAACGTTCGCGTGGAACGCGAAGCCGCGCTGAAAGCGGCGCGCGAAGCGGTGGATGCCGCGAACGCTGCGTTGCGCGCGGCGGACGAAGCGCGTCTGGTCATCGAGCGCGAGCTGGAGCCGATTCGCAAACGCATCGAAGATGCACGCATCAAACAAAATTCGGCCGAGCTGAATCTGGCACAGTTTGAAGAGCAACTTGCTGCGCTGAAAATGGATGTGGAGTGGCTGGCCGGTGCGCTGGAAAAAGCGCCGCGTGCTGTGGAATTGCAGCGCACGGTATTGCGTGTGGAAGGTGAAATTGCGCAGCTCGGCGCGGTGAATCTGGCTGCGCTCGAAGAGCTGACGCAAGCGTCCGAGCGCAAGCTTTATCTCGATGCGCAGGCGGGTGATTTGCTGGAAGCTGTGCATACGCTGGAAGACGCGATACGTCGCATCGACCGCGAAACGCGCGCGACGCTGCAGGACACCTACAACAAGGTCAACGAGCAATTTGGTCGCTTGTTCCCGATTTTGTTCGGTGGCGGTCAGGCCAAACTCGTGCTGACGGGTGAGGAGATTCTCGATGCGGGCATTCAGGTCGTCGCCCAGCCGCCGGGCAAAAGGAATGCGTCGATTCAGCTGCTCTCCGGCGGTGAAAAAGCGCTGACCGCAACAGCGCTCGTGTTCGCGTTGTTTCAGTTAAATCCCGCGCCGTTTTGTCTGCTCGACGAGGTTGACGCGCCGCTCGATGATCCGAACACCGAGCGCTTTTGTCGTCTGGTGCGCGAGATGTCGGTGGCCACGCAGTTCCTATTTATTTCGCACAATAAAATCGCCATGGAAATGGCGGAACAACTCATCGGTGTGACCATGAATGAGCCAGGCGTGTCACGCATTGTCGGGGTGGATGTGTCGCAGGCGTTGCGCATGGCGGAGGCGGCGTGATGACACGCATAGCCTTAGTGTGCCGCAAAGCCGTAGTGCGCCGCACGGCGTAAGGATGCCATAGTGAATTCTCTTCAAATCGGCTTGATCGCTATCGGGGCAGTCGTTGTTGCGCTGCTGTTTTTGTGGCACTGGTGGCAGTCGCGACGCGCAAATCGTCCGGCAAACGCCGCACCGCCCGCGCCGCAAGACATTGCGCCTCCGTCGACAGCGGTTGTGCCCAGTGCGCCCGTTGCCGCTGACAATCCGGCACCTTTGCGTGAACCCGACTACGCGCGTGTTGAGCCAACGCTTGACGTGCGTGCGGCAGGGGTTTGGGTGCAGTCCGTGTCCGACGTGAAACCCGATGACGTAGCGTTTGATGATCGTCATGAATACGCACACGTTGCCCCGTCCACCGAGCCGGAGCTGCCACCGGTAGTCGCCGAGCGCGCACCGCCTGCCGCGCCCCCCAAGCTGCGCTCAGAGTGGCCGTTCGACGAGCGATTGCATGTCCATGCTTCCTTCGTTAATTTGACCGGTGGGCCGTTTGATGCTGCGCCGTTTGTTGCGGCAGCGGGTCGTGCCGCAGGCTGGGTGCGACTGTTCCGGCAAAGCCCATGGGAGCAGTACGACGCGGCGCACGTCGGCTCGGTGCAGCAACTGGTGCTCGCGCTTCCGCTGGCTTCACGTCAGGGGCCGATTGAGGCGCAGGACATGGATGCTTGGCAATTTGTATTGTCTGAGCTGTCGACGGCGCAGGGTTGCGAGGCGCACTTTCACGGCTTTCGCGATGCGCCGCACCGCGCGACAGAGCTAGACAGTTTTCTCGCCGCAGTGGACATCATGCCTGACGTGTACTTGGTCAAAAAAGATGGTGGCCATTGGACGGGCACACGGCTGCGCGGCACATTGGAGGCCAACGGTTTTCGTCTGCAATCGGACGGACGCTTTGCGTATCACGAGATCGAGTCCGACGCCGTGATTTTTCATGCTGTCGATGGCTTCGAGCGGCCATTCACGCCGGAGCGGCTGCGTACCGAGGCAATCACTGCGTTGCGTTTTTCCATTGAGCCGGTGCGTTTGACCCATCCGCTGCTTCGCTACGATTCGTTTCGGCAGAGTTTGCGTGGCCTATCAAAGTTGCTCGATGCGGACATCAAATCAAGCGAAGGTGAGCTGCTAGATGACGGGAAATTTGCCGCGATGCGCGAGGAAGTCAAGACCGCGATGGACGCCATCGTCGGTGCTGGTATCGAGCCGGGATCGGACACGGCGCGGTCGTTGTTCGGTTAGTTTTTTGGTTAAGCGCTTACTCATCATGGTCTGCCGTCGCTGCGTATTTTGTGGGAGCGGTTTCGCCGCGATGGTTCCTGTTGGCACGCACCTTTCGCGGTGGAACCGCTCCCACAGATTGCTGATCGCGGCGCAACTTTTGTATTCAGAAAGCTCGCGCTGATGATTGCAACCGATGCGGATTTCAAGTGCGCATTAGTATTGCGCGATGCACTCGCCGACGCCGCACATCGCTATTACACGCTCGACGATCCGTCGATTCCTGACGCCGAATATGATCGGCTGTTTCGTGAATTGCAGGCGCTTGAGGCGGCGCACCCTGAGCTGCACACGCCCGACTCGCCGACCCTGCGCGTCGGCGGTGCACCGCTTGCCGCATTTGCGCCGGTGCGTCACGCGGTGCCAATGCTCTCGATTCGCACCGAGACCGATGTCACGGTGGCCGGTGCTCGCGCTTTTGATGCACGGGTTCGTCGTGAGTTGAAACTCGCGGAGGCCGATCCGCCGGTTGAGTATCTCGCTGAACTTAAATTTGACGGTCTCGCGCTGGCATTGCGCTACGAGAAGGGCATTCTTGTGCGAGCCGCCACGCGCGGTGACGGCGAGACGGGCGAAGAAGTTACAGCCAACGCGCGCACCATCGCCTCGATCCCGCTCAAGCTGCGCACCGATGCGCCTCCACCTGTGCTTGAAGTGCGCGGCGAGGCGTACATGACGCGCGCCGATTTTGATCGCTATAACGACAAGCAACGCTCCAATGGGCTTGCCACGCTGGTCAATCCGCGCAACGGCGCTGCGGGCAGCATTCGCCAGCTTGATCCCAAGCTTGCAGCCGCGCGGCCGTTGTCATACTTTGCCTATGGCCTCGGCGAGATTCAGGGTTGGGACTTGCCGCCTACGCAGGCCGCGCTGCTCGACGCGCTCGCGGCGTTCGGCTTGCCGGTGAACAAGGCGCGCCGTGCGGTATCGGGTCCCGACGCGCTGGCAGATTTTCACCGCGATATCGCGGCAAAACGCGGCGCGCTGGGTTTTGATATCGACGGCGTCGTCTACAAAGTCAACCGTCGCGACTGGCAACAGCGATTGGGCTTTGTGTCGCGTGAACCGCGCTGGGCAGTAGCGCACAAATTCCCTGCGCAGGAAGAATTAACTCGCGTGCTCGCCATCGAGGTGCAGGTCGGACGAACCGGCGCGATCACGCCGGTTGCTCGCCTGGAGCCGGTGTTTGTGGGCGGCGTCACGGTGTCCAATGCGACGCTGCATAACCTTGATGAAGTGCGTCGCAAGGACGTGCGCGTCGGCGACACCGTGATCGTTCGTCGCGCGGGCGATGTCATCCCCGAAGTGGTTCGATCGGTGATTGAACGTCGCGCTGAAGGCAGCACAGAATTCGCGCTGCCAACACATTGCCCGGAATGTTTGTCCCTCGTCGAACGCCCCGAAGGCGAGGCGATTGCGCGTTGTACCGGCGGCATGATCTGCCCCGCGCAGCGCAAGGGCATGCTGCTGCATTTTGCCGCGCGTCGTGCGCTCAATATCGAAGGGCTCGGCGACAAGCTGGTAGAGCAACTGGTTGATGCCAATCTGGTGCACGAGGCCGCCGATTTATTCTCGCTGACGCAGGCGCAACTCGCGGGCCTTGATCGCATGGGTGAGAAGTCCGCGAACAGCGTGGTGGCCGAGCTTGAAAAAGTGAAACACGCAGAGCTGCATCGTTTTATTTTTTCGCTGGGCATTCGTCACGTGGGCGAAACGACGGCCAAAGATCTGGCGAAACATTTCGGCGCGATTCACGCTGTAATGAACGCAAATGAAAATGCGTTGCTCGCCGTGCACGACGTCGGCCCTATCGTCGCAGCGAGCATCACTCACTTTTTCGCCAACGAAAAAAATCGCAATGCGGTTGAACGCTTGCTGGCCTGCGGATTCGAGTTCGCGCCGGTGGTCATGAACACACCCACCCACGCGACTATCCCTGGAAAGACGTTCGTGTTGACGGGCACTTTGCCTACACTCAAACGCGAAGATGCCAAGGCGATGATCGAGGCCGCAGGCGGTAAAGTGTCAGGGTCGGTGTCCAAGAAAACCAACTACGTGGTTGCGGGCGCGGAGGCCGGTAGCAAACTCGATGATGCGCAGCGACTGGGTATCACCGTGCTCGACGAAACTGAATTTTCATCTCTAATTAACAATCCCTAATAATGGCCCAAATTCGTAAAGCAGTCTTCCCCGTCGCCGGTCTTGGCACCCGTTTTTTGCCCGCTACCAAAGCGATGCCGAAGGAAATGTTGACCGTGGTCGACAAGCCCCTCATACAGTATGCAGTCGAAGAGGCGGCGGCGGCGGGCATCACCGACATGATCTTCGTTACCGGGCGCAACAAACGCGCGATTGAGGACCATTTTGATCGCGCCTATGAGCTTGAAAACGAGCTGACGCGCGCGGAAAAACACGATCTGCTCGACGAACTGCGTGCCGCGGTGCCGTCGAACATCAATTGCATCTTCCTGCGTCAAGGTGACGCGCTCGGACTGGGCCACGCCGTGCTCTGCGCGCAGCCGGTGGTCGGCAACGAACCATTTGCCGTCATCCTCGCCGACGAGTTGATTCGCCCAACCGCAACCGGTCCCGGCGCGCTGGGCTCCACGGCGCAATTGTGCGACGTGCATGCCCGTCTGTGCGCGACTCACGGTGCGGTGATTGGCGTCAATCACATGCCGGGCGACTCGATCTCCCGCTATGGGGCGATTCGCATTGCCGAAACGCTCGTCCACCAGGACGGCAACGCGATGCGTCTGTCTGGCTTCGTCGAAAAGCCGAAACCCGCCGATGCCCCTTCACAGTTCGGTGCGATTGGTCGCTACGTGTTGCCCGCGTCCATCTTCGCGCACCTGAAAGACATTAAACGCGGCGCTGGCGGCGAAATCCAATTGACTGACGCCATAGCGTCACTCATGTCTGCCGAGCCCGTCTACGCCGTTGAAACCGTTGGCATTCGCTATGACTGCGGCACCAAGCTCGGCTACCTGGAAGCCACCGTCAAACTCGGGCTCGAACGCGCCGAATTCGGCGCTGAATTTGCCTCGTTTTTAAGACAGCAGCTTTAGGCTGAAAGCCTTAACTTACTTGGGTATTTAGCGATAAACGGTAAAAGTTGAAATAGGTAGTTTTAATCGCGCTAGCCCATATAAAGCGGTCGTCTCGCTGAAAAGCTGTTGCTACGTCGGTGCAGAATGCGACGCCATCTAACGTTCCACGCGTTCCAGGCGATGGCATCTGTATTTTCGGGTCGATGATGGGGTACTCATGGTACGGCGACGCACCGGCGACAAAGTAGCCGGCAATGGCAATCGGGAACGCGGCGGGGCAACGCTGCCGCGCATCTGACACTGCTGCATAAAGGCCACACTATCGTCCTTGAGCCCAAAGCTGGGGGCTTCCCGCGTCACCCCACAGTGCGCGCAGTGTTTCGCATTATTGCGCGTTTGCGGTGAAAGAATGGGTGACCGTCGCTTCGCTTTTCAATCGACCAAAAAATTGATATACAGGAGCACGCCCCGGTGCCGCGTTGGTGTCAATGAAAGCGCGCCACACCTGTCCGGTACGAGAAAAAACTTTTGCTTCGTCTCGTGAATCAAGCTGCCGCGTAATTGCTGCGTTACCTGTCAGGTAGCGCGCCTTGGCATCCGCGCTCGCTCCGTACCGGTGCTCGACGATTGGCACGCTATTGACCACCGGTACGCCGATGGGTGCATGTGCAAGCGTCAACATTGCGCTTGCCACGCTGGTCCCAGACGAGCCTCGTGCTCTAACAATAAACCGCTTGATGCCTGGACGTGTTCCGGGCGTTACAGCAAAACTTGCCGAACCAAAGCTGTCAGTGAGCGCCGCTGTCTTCGGGCCATCTATGCCTGTGTCGAGCGCCTCAGAGGACTCAAACACGAAAGGCTCCGAGGCCAACGCAACGCTCGCGTTTGCCACCGCAGTGTCGGGTGAAGTGCTCGTTCGAACACGAATGTCCGACGTCAAAAACGGCCTTCCAACGGTGCTGACTTGCAAGTCTCCGTCGATGACCTCGACGGCGTCGATCTTGGTGCACGAACTAGCGTTTGCGTTGGCCGACCAGCGTGTAGCGTCGGACAACCGCTCGCCACCCGCGAACTGCTGCACCGACACAAAATCCCACGTTCCGCCGCTGAAATTAGGATAAGTCCGCCATGCTTCAAGACGCAATAACGCGAGGCGTGGATCGCCTGCCGCAAAAAATGCGCTTGCCGAAACAACATTAACTGCAAATTTCAGCAAATTTGTCCCCTCAATCATCGAAAGTTTTTTCGGGATTAGTACCAAATTGTCAGCGGATAAACGAACGCTCACCAACCGGCCGATGTTAGGGCGGGCAGCGTAGTTTTGACTTTTCCCGAAAATCGCAAGCGCGCCGTAGGTTGGGAATCTATCCGCGCTTATCGCTGGCATCGCAAATGCTGTCGGCAGCAACGCGAATGCCAACTTGCAGTAATCGGCGGTGCACTGTTTAGCGCGGCGAACGTAGTTAGTTGAGATAGGCATAGCCGAGCACCACTGGGTTGAAAAAGCCTTGGTTGGCGTAACACGACTGATCACTTTGCGAAGTAAATATGAACGCGGTTGGGACGTTCGATGCCGGAATTTTCTCCATGCGGATCACGCGCACGCGGGCACGCGGGCGATAGTTGTCGGCAATCACTTGCCCGGGTTTCACCATGATGGTTACGCCTGCAAACACCACGGGCCACTATGAAACTGGAATGGCCGATGCCATGCGCGAAGGCGACGGGCGCGGAGAAAAGCAAGGCAACACAATTCATGTCCTCGAAAATCTGATAAGTAAAGAAACGAGCTCGACGATGTTGTGGCCTACGGGGTGGTGAGACCAACGAATTCGAGATGCCTGTGGAAGCCGCAGCGGCGTTGACGCAAGGTGGCTTATCACGTTCGCAGAAATCAGCGCGGTCACCGCCGGGTAGAGCGCCTTCAGCGCCTCGTACCGCTTGTCCAGCGCGCCACGGCCTGGCGACCGCGCCGTTTTTCCGTATGACGTCGCTCTGAATTGGCGAACCGTTAACGGCATTGAGCCTGAGCGTGAGCCGGGGCGAAACGGATGCGCTGAATTAAAGCGTAACGAGAACCGTTCGCATTATGATACTATTCGCGAATCGTTCGTATTCACGTTTTTTTCGTCTGGATCGTTTTATGCACAAGTTTTTCCGCATCAAATCTTTGCTAACCAGCGCGCTCGTTGCCGCGGCTGCCGTCGGTAGCCTGAGCGCTACTACGGTCGCGCACGCGCTGGACAAAGTGGTCAACCTTTATTCCGCGCGCCATTACAGCACCGATGAGGCGCTCTACAGCAATTTTACTAAGGCGACCGGCATCAAAATCAACCGCATCGACGGTGGTGAAGACGCGCTATTGACGCGCATTAAAGCGGAGGGCGCGAACTCGCCTGCCGACGTTTTTTTGACGGTGGACGCAGGGCGGTTGTGGATCGCCGATCAAGAAGGCGTGTTCGCCCCGATTCAATCCAAAGTGTTGAACGAGCGCATCCCGGCGGCGTACCGCTTGGCGAGCAATACTTGGTTCGGATTCTCAACGCGTGCGCGGGTGATATTGGTCGATAAGCTGAAGGTCAAAACGGGTGAAATCACCACCTACGAAGACCTTGCCGATCCAAAGTGGAAGGGGCAAATTTGCACCCGATCCGGCTCGCACGTTTACATGTTGTCGCTGTTGTCATCAATCATTGAAAACGACGGTTCGGCCAAGGCAGAAGAGTGGGCGAAGAGCGTCAACGCCAACCTCGCCCGCCAGCCGAAAGGCGGCGACACCGATCAGATCAAGGCGGTGGCGGCAGGGGAATGTGCGGTCGCGCTCTCGAACACTTATTACCTCGCGCGCTTGATCAAGTCGGACAAGGCGGAAGACCGCGCGATCATGGAAAAACTGCGCATCGTGTGGCCCAACACCAACGGTCGCGGTGTGCACATGAACGTGTCTGGCGGTGGTGTACTCAAAAACGCGCCGAACAAAGACAACGCCGTCAAGTTCATGGAGTATCTGGCGAGTGACGAAGCGCAGGCCTACTTCGCCAACGGCAACAACGAGTGGCCAGTCGTGGTCAGCGCAAAGGTCAAGAACGAGGCGCTCGATTCGATGGGCACGTTCAAACCCGACACACTGAACATGATCGCGCTGGGCAAAAATCAACGTCAAGCGCAGGAAATTGTGAATCGGGTGGGGTACAAGTAAGACCGCTGTTCGCACGTCTGAATTTTCCGTAGAGTGGGCACACCCCGTGCCCACCCACCCTCGGCAAAGCGCCCTCCCGCAGCAACGTCAACGCCACCGCGGGCAGAGGCCGCCCACCCTACGAAAAACCGAGGTTCACGGGAAGGGTGCTGGGAGGCTATTGTTTTCGCGCCAACTCAATTAACTCTGCCAACTTCGCATGCGCTTCACGGGGACTTAAGTCGTCGGCGTCGAGCGTTGCAAGTGCTGCAATCAGTGGCGACGGCGCGTCGGTAAGTCGTGTGGCGACCGGTACCGAAGCAAACAAATCCGACTGCGGCGCATGATGTGTACGCTCTCTTTCTAACCGCTCTAGCTCACGCCGCGCATCGCGAATCACTTCGGCGGGCATGCCCGCTAGTTTCGCCACGTCAATCCCGTAGCTGCGGCTCGCGGGGCCTGCTTTGACCTCGTGCAGGAAGACCACTTTGTCGCCGTGTTCGACAACGGATACGTGAAGATTCACGCAGGTGGCGAAGTCGTTGGCCAGCTCAGTCAACTCAAAATAATGCGTGGCAAATAGCGTCAAGCTTTGCGCTTTGTTGATGAGCCGACGCGCAATGGCGGTGGCCAGCGCGAGGCCGTCGAAGGTGGAGGTGCCACGTCCGATTTCGTCAACGATGACCAGCGAATTCGGTGTAGCGCGCTGCAGAATCGCGGCGGCTTCAGTCATCTCCACCATGAAAGTGGATCGGCCGGATGCTAAGTCGTCCGACGCGCCGATGCGCGTCAGCACGCGATCAATCGGCCCGATAGTGGCCTGATTGGCCGCGACATAGCAGCCCGCGTAAGCCATGATGACGGCGAGTGCGGCTTGGCGCATGTAAGTGCTTTTGCCGCCCATATTCGGTCCGGTGAGGACGACGCACACGCGCTTGCTGTCGAGGCGCACGTCGTTCGGGATGAATTGATCGACCAACGATTCGATCACCGGATGCCGCGCACCAGCGAGCTCGAGACACGGCAACGTAGTGAAATTTGGTCGCGCAAGTTTGAGCGTTTCTGCGCGTTCGGCAAAGTTGGCGAGCAGGTCGAGTTCGGCCAACGCAGCGCCTGCATGCCGTAATTCATCGAGCGCTGGGGCGAGTTTGACCAGCAGTTCGTCGAACAACCGCTTCTCCAACGCCAGCGCGCGATCGTTGGCGGCGAGCGCTTTGTCCTCGAAGGTTTTGAGTTCCGGTGTGATGTAGCGCTCAACGTTCTTGAGCGTCTGCCGTCGCTTGTATTCCACCGGCACCTGCGCGACATAACTCTGCGTGATTTCGATGTAGAAACCACTAACGCGGTTGTATTCCACGCGCAAATTTGGGATGCCTGTGCGCTCGCGTTCACGCACCTCCATCGCGGTTAAAAACGCGCTGCTGTCCAACTGAATCGCGCGCAGTTCGTCGAGGTCAGCATCGTATCCGCCCGCGATCACGCCGCCGTCGCGGACGACCAGCGCAGGCTCGTCGGCGATGGCGCTTTGCAGCAGCGTGAGCCACTGTGGCGTTACGGTGATCGCTGCGTGCAGTTGCTGCAAAGACGCCCCTTGAGACCGCACGAGCAACTCGCTCAATCGCGGTAACGTAGCAAGGGTCGCACGCAGCCCCGCGAGCTCACGCGGACGTACGCTGACCATTGCAATGCGGCTGGCGATACGTTCGATGTCAGACAGGCCGCGCAACACATCTTGCACGGTGTTGAACGGCACAGCTTGGTCGCGGGCAAGCGTTGCCACGCCATCATGCCGCGCACGGGCCTGTGCCGCGTCGCGCGGTGGCTCGCACAAGCGGGCACGCAGCAGCCGTGAACCCGCCGCCGTTTCGCAGCGATCCAAGAGCGAGAGCAGGGTCGGTTCCGCGGCGCCGGACAGCGTTTGCACAATCTCCAGATTGCGAATCGTGGCGGCGTCCATTTCCAACGCCTCGCTCGCACGTTCGACAAGAACCGTTGACACAGGTAAGCGCGTGCCGCCGTTGACCATGCGCACAAACGCGAGCCCCGCGCCGACCGCGTTGATCGCCAGCGGCACGCGCTCCACGTCGAGATGCGCGATGGTGGACGTGCCAAGCGACCGCGTCAATTCGTCCTGAGCGCGGGTCGGCGTGAACTCGTAATCGGGCCGTGCACGCAACATGAATCCGTTGCCGAGAAGCGCCGCAAGTGCGGGCGCGGCGGATTCGCTGTGAATGATCTCAGCCGGGGCTTTGCGCGCGAGGTAGGTGGCGAGCTCTAGCTGCTGCACGTCGCGCAACGCGAGCGTTCCGGCGGATGCGTTGATCAGCGCAACGCCAGCGCGCGTGGCGTCAAGCGTCACGGCCGCGAGGATCGTTTCGCGCTTAGGATCGACCAGCGTGGCATCGGTCACGGTGCCCGGCGTAACGATGCGGGCAACCTTCCGCTCCACCGGGCCTTTGGTCAATCCGGGCACGCCGATTTGCTCGACGATTGCCACCGTGATGCCCGCACGCACGAGCTTTGCGAGGTAGCCGTCCAACGCATGAAACGGCACCCCCGCCATCGGAATTGGCGCGCCGTCGGACGTGCCACGCGCCGTAAGCGTGATGTCGAGGAGCTTCGCAGCACGACGCGCATCGTCAAAAAAGAGCTCGTAAAAATCGCCCATACGGTACAGCACCAATTTGTCTGGATGCTCAGCTTTGAGCGCCAGATATTGCTGCATCATGGGGGTGTGGGTCGACATCGGTTTGATTTTTTCTAGCGGGTTTCAATTCAAATTGGGATCGGTCGCCAGCGTTCGACCGATGAGCGAGGCAACGCATTTAGCCATGGCGTCGTTCACAGACAGCCCACTGTGCTGCTGTCGTGTCGCGGCGAACGACACCACAATGATCGCTGTGACTGAATGATGCCAGAGCGGCGCTCAGCGGACGTGTATGCCGCCGCGATGGCGCGCCGCACGCAAACTTCGCGCACGTTGCCGTGGCTAAAGCATCGCCAACGGCGTGCGCTTTCGTGGCGGTGGGAAAGCTGCGTCCAGCGATGCGAGCGTTGCCGCATCGAGCTTCACATCAAGCGCGCCCAAGTTTTCTTCAAGGCGCGCAATGCGCGTGGTTTTTGGGATCACGATCACATCCGGCTGGGTGAGCAACCACGCCATTGCGAGCTGAGCAGGCGTGACGCTAATGTCACTGGCGATGGCTTGGAGCTCGGGTGACGCAAGCAATTGCGCCTGCTCAATCGGCGAATACGCCATCGTGGAAATACCGCGTTCACGCTGCCACGGCATAAGCGAATATTCAACGCCACGACGCGACAAGTTGTAGAGCACTTGATTGGTGACGACGTTATTTCCACTCGCGACCGAAACCAGTTCTTCCATGTCGCCTACATCAAAATTTGACACGCCCCAAGCGCGAATCTTGCCCTGCGCTTTCAGCGCCTCAAACGCATCTATCGTTTCGGCAATCGGATGCTCACCGGGCCAGTGCAATAGGTAGCAATCGATGTAGTCCGTGCCCAGCCGCTTCAGACTTCGCTCACAGGCGGCGATGGTGCCTTTGTGCGACGCATTGTGTGGATAGACCTTGCTGACGATGTACAGGTTCTGACGTGCGACTGGCGCGTCGGCAATCGCACGGCCGATCACGTCCTCCGCACCGCCATCGCCGTACATTTCTGCTGTGTCAATCAAGGAAACGCCGCGCTCAATCGCCGCCTTGATTATCGCGACCTCAGCCCGAGCGGCAGGCGAATGCTCGCCCATGCGCCAGGTGCCGATGCCGAAGCGGGGGATTGCGTTGCCGTTCGGGCAAAGCGTGGTCGGTATTTGCATGATTTGTGGAAATGTAGCGATGAGAAGCGTGGCGCGTCAGGGCAATTATTCATCGAACCATGCAAACCGTGTGAACCCACACAACCCGAACGCGCTTTGCCTCGAAAAGGTACGCAACTATCGCGCTTTCGTAAATTCCTTGAGCACTGCCGTATCGAATTCCACCGCGATCTTCGGGCCGCCTTGGCCTGACGCGTCGTGCGTCCAAATGCCCGTCAGCTTTTGCGGCGTGTTCGCGGTCAGCGCCATCGTGCCTGGCTCGGCTGTGCCCGACGCCTGCACGCGCTGCCCGTTCGCCACAAACCAGTACAGGAGGCGCGGACCGGCGCCGAATTCCACGGTCATGCCGCTTTTGAGCTTTTGCGTGGCGCACGACACCGTAGCGCAGGACTTGATGTGCGCGCCCCGATCCACTTCCGACAGGAGCAGCAGCCGCACCGGCTTGTCGCCAAGCGCGTCGGGGCCTTTGACCAGATAGGCGTGCCTGACGTTTACCGTTGCGGGCGTTTTCCCGGTAGCGGTCAACGTGCCCTTGGCACGATTGGCTGCGGCGATGCCTGACACGCCCAGGACGGCGAAAGATGGCAGCGCCAATACAGTGGTTTGTGGTGGTAATTTCAAAGTGGTCTTCGTTGGTTCAAAACTGCGACAACTCGAAAGAAGGATTTGGCCACCACGGCGCGCCAGCAAAACGGTTGATCGCCCGTAACGGCCAAAATGGCGACGGATTGGAGCTTTACGGAATGACGTTGCGCGGTCAGAAGTGCGTGTGGAGCGGCTGGGAGCGTCGCGCGTGTATCAACAGCTTATCGTTGAAACAACCACTGCGTGTGGGCTGATAAGAACTTTAAGGTAAAGTCGATAAATACAATAAACAGGGAGTAGCGCCAACGGGACCGTCGTTTGGTGAGAAAGCTGTTAGCGCGTGGTGGCCCCAAATAAAGTACACGAGGTGCGCGACCCCGACGCGCCCCACGTGCGGTACCCGACGCGGGCGCGCTGCGAAGCCTGCTCGACGTCGATGGGTGGTGGCGCTGTTCGACGATGCTCACGTCGCGTCCATCCGCGCCAACGAATTTATCGAGACACCCGGAGTGAGCGTCGCCGTACGCGGCGCAACAGCGGCTCATTTGCGGATTTTGTAGCCGCGACTAAACACTAGCGCAGCGTAGTCGCGGTAATCCGGTGGCCCTGCCGGCGCTGGACGATTGCGCGGCAGCAGCCTCCAATATCACGCTCGCGCCGACGCAACCTTCCGGCGCTCTCCTACGCTGGCGCGGCTGTTATTCGCCGATCATTGTGTTAGCTCAGCGTGTCCTGCGGTTCGATCACATCGGCCATCGTCAGGATCGCAGGGATGCTATACGCGATTGATCCGCTCACGCGATCATCGCGGCCAAGTCAATCACTGGAGATCAAATCATGAACCCTAATCGAAGATTATTTACCGCAGGTGTTGCCGTCCTCGGCATGTCGGCATTCGTCGGCAGCGCAGTGGCTGCAGGCAAGGACGACGACAAAGAAAAAGGCAAGGGCAAGGGCAAAGGCAAGGCCAAGCATAAAAACGGAAAGCAATTGCTGGGCGACAAGATCAAGAAAAACGGCAAACATGCGCTCGAAACGAACGGGCCGAACAGCGTCTCGGTGGATGTGAAGGACGGCAAGATCTTGGGCATGCAGGTCAAGCACAGCAAGAAGGGCGCGTTGCCGGTCACCAAGTACAAGACCAAAACGAAAATGGCGTCGGCCGACGTGCTTCAGTTTGCATCCATGCAGCAGGTGCAGCTACAAGACCTAGGCACCGTGTACATCGGGTTTGCCTACTACGATGACTACGGGTATGAGGAAATCTACTGGTATCCGTACGACATGATTTATGACGGCGATACCGGCGCGATTGAATACATTCCGGTGTATTGATTTAGCCCTGCGCACGCGTAGGCGAATTTCTTGGGCAAACGTGACCCGTGCCGTGCCACTGCTTCCGAACTGTGGCACTGAAGGATGAACGACCGATAAATTGGCCACTAGAGGAGCGCGGAAAGCGCGCACCTCTCGCCGCTACAGCGAGAAGCGCTTGTGGACGCGGTTGAACACGCGGCCTTGCGCCTGCGGGTCGCCGTCTTCGACGAGGTAGGTCTCGAACCCCATGCGGCTGTAGTACGCCAGACCGCCCTCGTTAACGACGCGGATCGTGGCGTTGATGGCGGAAAAGCGGAGCTTTGAGGCCGCTTCACGCGTGCGGGCAAACAGCGCGCTGCCCACGCCCGATTTGTGGCGGGAGCGGCTGGCGAAGGTCGCGATATCCACCCACCCGGCGGGCAGGCTGCCGCACTTGCTGAGCGACTGAAAACCCACGATTGCCCCGTTGGAATCGACCCCTACTAAACAGGAAACAACGTTCTCGCCGGAGATGAACCAGTCGCGCATTTCGTCGATTGATAACTCACTTGTGAACGCCGTCGTTCCGCCAACGCGGATGATCTCGTTGAGCAGCGAGCGCATGCCTTCGGTATCGGCGTCAACGGCGGGGTTGATGGAGAGGGAAGTCATAGATACTTTCTTAGCATGCAATTTTGTAGCGGCGTAGGGTGGAACTCGAAGAGGTTCCACCAAGGCGACCGAACGGAGCGGAACGGCTGGCGAACGCTCGGAGCATGTGCAACGTTGCTCGCCTGCGTCGAACTCGGCTGTATCGCCGCTCGCCCAATCAAGCGGATACACGCCGCGTTCAACCCATTGATGAAATGTGGAATACGGCCAGTCGCGAGCTGATGCGGCATCACCGTGTTTGACGGGGTTGAAATGCACATAGCCCAGATGCCGTTCAAAATCCCGTTCATCGCGAATCGCGTGTTCCCGAAAGCGGCGTTGCCAGATGCCTCGCTCGCCGTTTTCAACGCGCACATCCGAGCGCCGTTCAGTGGGCGGAATCGCATAGTTGAACCGCATCTTGATCGACTTGATGCGATTCGAAAAATCGGTGTCGCCCGGAGACAAGGTCATCATCAAGTGCATGTGTTCCGGCAGTACCACCCAACCATCAATGCGAAACGGACGATCCGCTTTCGTTCGCCGAACGGCATCGCGGAGCGCATCAATGTGCGTCGTAAGCAACGGATTATTGCGCCGCTCCAGCAGATTAATCGTGAAGAAGTACGACCCGCCCGGCACAAAGTAACGACGATAGTTTGACATCGCTGAAGTGTAGGTGTGTAGGGTGGAACAGGTAGGGTGGAACTCGAAGAGGTTCCACCAAGGCGGTGGTGTGACGAAGAGGGTGGAAATGACTTCGGCGGCGACACGGGTCGGAACCCCTTCGGGTGTCCGACCTACTGGGGCTTCTTCCGCAAGATAACAGTGCCATCGACCTGCACCGTAAGAACCATCGTCGCTCCCGGTTCCAGATCTAACGCATCGCGAACGATTTTTGGAACGGTGATTCGACCGTCCGCTGAGAGCTTTGCAGTCGCCGTTTTTTCAAGCGCGCGTCGGGCAAATTCGACGAAGGCGCCGCGTTTCATTTCACCAAAGTCAGACCGTTTGTAGCTTGCACGCATGCCCATTGCGTCGCGTTTGATGGTAGTTTTCATCGGGGTGATGGTAGCGTCAAGGCGCAGGAGGATGGAACAGGTAGGGTGGAACTCGAAGAGGTTCCACCAATGTGGTGGCGTGACAAGAAGGGTGGAAATGCCTGCGGCGGTGACACGAGTCGGAACCCCTTCGGGTATCCGACCTACGCGGGCTCGATATTCTTTGCGAGAGCCGCGCTCACAATCATTCCTTCGTACCCAACGCCACCAGTACGAGCGTTCGATTTTTGGACATAACCGTCAGTGCAGATGAGAATGACTTTGTCACTCTCGCGCACACCGCGTTCCATGAATAGATTTAAGTCGTCTCCTCCAAGCAATTCCCACTGATCTAGTATTGCGTCCACGCCTTCTTCACGAAGGCGTGTCGCAATTTTTTTTACCCAAAGCTTGTGCTGCTCAGAGTCATGAGAGTATGAAATGAAAGCTTTCGGAGCGACCATGGTAGCCACCATTCCTACATTTTTTTGTCTTTTTATCTGCGTGAGTTGTAAGTCGCGAAACTAAGCGACGTTCTGCGTATTCCGCAACCGAATCTGCAATTCCCGCAACTGCTTCTCCGTCACCGGCGTAGGCGCATCCACCATCAAATCCTGACCGCGTTGCGTTTTCGGGAACGCGATTACGTCGCGGATTGATTCGGCTTCGCACATCATCGTCACAATCCTATCCAACCCGAACGCAATCCCCGCATGCGGCGGCGCACCGTATTGCAGCGCGTCGAGCAGAAAGCCGAATTTGGCGCGTTGATCTTCTTCACTGATGCCGAGTGTGGCGAATTGTTTGGCTTGCAACTCCGGGCGGTGGATACGCACTGATCCGCCGCCGAGTTCCCAGCCGTTCATGGCGACGTCGTACGCCTTGGCGAGCACCTGGCTTGGATCGGTGTCGAGCAGTGGCCAGTGGTCGTCTTTGGGGCTGGTGAACGGGTGGTGGGCGGCGACGTAGCGCTTGTTTTCTTCGTCGTACTCGTAGCACGGGAAGTCCACGACCCAGCACGGCTTGAAACCTCGTTCGAAGAAACCGAGTTCCTGACCGTGCTGCACGCCGATCTTGGCGCGCAGGGCGCCCATCGCGTCGTTGACAACCTTTTTGCGGTCCGCGCCGAAGAAGATGACGTCGCCGCTTTGTGCGCCGCTGCGACTGATGATCTGCGCGATGGAGTCCGGCGTGAGGAACTTCACGATCGGGCTTTGCAAGCCTTCTTCGTTTAATTTGGTGACGTCGTTGACCTTGATCCAGGCCAACCCTTTCGCGCCGTAAATGGCGACGAAAGTGGTGTAGTCGTCGATCTCTTTACGCGAGATTTTGGCGCCACCGGGCACGCGCAGACACACGACGCGACCGTCTTTCAAATCGGCCGCGCCACGGAAGACTTTGAAGTCCACCGTTTTCATGACGTCGGTGAGTTCGGTCAGCTCCAGCTTGACGCGCAGGTCCGGCTTGTCGCTGCCGTATTTGCTCATCGCCTCTGAATACGGCAGGCGCGGGAAGGCGGGCAGGTCAACGCCAATGCCCTTCTTCCAGAGGTGACGGATCAAACCTTCCATCATGTCCTGCACGTCGTGCTCGGTCAGGAATGAGGTTTCGATATCGATCTGCGTGAACTCGGGCTGACGATCAGCGCGCAAGTCTTCGTCGCGGAAACATTTGACGATTTGGTAATAGCGGTCAAAGCCCGCCACCATCAACAATTGCTTGAAAAGCTGCGGGCTTTGCGGCAGCGCGTAGAACTGGCCGTCATGCATGCGTGACGGCACCAAGAACTCGCGCGCGCCTTCCGGCGTGCTCTTGTAGAGCACCGGCGTTTCGATGTCGACAAAGCCGCGATCGTCGAGATATTCACGTGCAGCACGCGCGACCTTGGCGCGCAGCATGAGGTTCTTCGCCATTTGCGGACGACGCAGATCAAGGTAGCGATATTTCAGGCGCACTTCTTCGCTGACGGTTTCTTCGTCCATCATGAACGGCGGCGTGAGCGACGCGTTGTAAATCTCGATCTCATGCGCGAAGATTTCAATGCCGCCGGAGACCATGTCCTTGTTGGTGGTGCCTTCAGGGCGGGCGCGCACCCTGCCTGTGACGCGGATGCAGAATTCGTTCCTCAACGTCTCAGCAAGTTTGAAGGCCTCCGGACGATCCGGGTCAATGACGATTTGCGCCACGCCTTCGCGATCACGCAGGTCAACGAAGATGACCCCGCCGTGGTCACGACGACGATGCACCCAGCCGGTGAGGGTGACGATTTGGTCGAGGTACTTGGCGTCGACTAGGCCTGTGTAGGTGGTTCTTAATGTCATGGTTTTCTCTAAAAATTCGATGAGGCCCACGGTCCTCTGCCGTCACGCTCGCGAAGCGGGCATCCAGTTTGTACGCCACGCGACGCGTCAATATTTGCGCTGCACGTGGGTCACGTTTCTGGATCCCCGCCTTCGGCGAGGATGACGCAAAAAAAAGGGGAACGTCGCCAATGGGACGCTTGAATGCGAAACTAAAAAGTTTGGTTCGGGAGAGCCGCCTTCGCCAGATCAGCGCGCAACTCACCCGGTCAATTTCGCGTGATGGCGTCCGGCGGCGGCGATTCGGCGGCAGCCCAGCGTGCAAGCTCGCCGGAGGTCGGATTGGGGGGGGCAGCAACGCCCATCGAGATGATGTACTTGAGCGCTTGATCGACCGACATATTGAGTGGCTGGATGCGCGATTTTGGCACCAGCAGCATGTAGCCACCCGTAGGGTTGGGCGTGGTCGGGATGTACACCGCGACGTGGTCGTCGCCCAGCCTTAACGCGACCTCGCCCTCGACCTTATTGGTTAAAAACGCAATCGAACGATAGCCCGGATGGGGGAACTCGATGAGCACGGCTTTGCTGAACGCCTGGCCGTTTTCTGACAGCACCGGGTCGCTGAGTTGTTTGATGCTTTTGTAGATGCCGCCGACGACCGGGATGCGGGCAACCAGGCTGTCCCACGCCTTGACAAACTGTTTGCCGAAGACGTTGCTGGCAACCGCGCCGGTGACGAACAGCAGCACAAATGCGAGGATGATGCCAAAGCCGGGGATCAGTTCGCCGTGCCACATCGGACGCCACTGCACCGGCAGCAAGAGGATCGTTTGATCGAGTGAAGTGACCAAGAAATGCAGCACCCAGATGGTGATGCCAATGGGCACCAACACCAACATGCCCGCGAGTAAGTACCTTTTAATCACGATGGTTTCGCAGTGGCCTTATTTGTCTGAACTGGCGGGCGCAGGAGCAGCGGCAGGCGTGGGCGCAGATAGCGGCGCAGCCGAAGGGCTGGTCGCGGGGACTTTGCTGTCTGCATTGCCGGAGGTGGCGGGGGCGCTGTCAGTGGATTTGGTGTCGCCCGGTGGTGGCGCCGCGCCGTCGTCCGCTTTTTTGTCAGTCGGTTTTTGCCCGGTGTTGCCGTTCCTGAAGTCAGTGACATACCAGCCAGTGCCCTTCAGCGCAAAGCCCGCCGCCGAAATCTTCTTGTAATACTTGGTGCTGCCGCATTTGGGGCAGGCGGAAATCGGTGCGTCGGCCAGCTTTTGCAGATGGTCGTTCTGGTAGCTGCAATCAGGGCAGACGTATTCGTAAATCGGCATGGTGCGGGTATCGGAACTTGTGAATGGCAGTTAACGCGGAATGCGCCAAACCCTAAATTATACGGGGTGCGGAGGCGATTTTCGTGCGGTGCGGGAGCGAGTTAGTAGGCGCGGATGTTTCGGTTTCCTGCTTAGTTACGTGCCTCAGACCGAAGGCCTCTATCCCACGCTGTCATGTTGAGCAAAGCGAAGCATCCGTTGGCATACGCGAAAACGCGTGGCGACCACATCTCTGGGCATACTGATCCTTCGCGATGCTCAGGATGACAACTTTCTATTCGAGGCATGCAACTAATCTGGTTTGGTTTTGATCCCTACCCTGTGGAGGGTGAGCCTGCAAAAAACTGCCTGAACGCGAGCCGTGCGACCACCAGCGGGTAATGCGCCCTCACTTGCGGGGAAATGCCTTTCCTCCTTGCGCATTCCTCCGTATGATGGGGCCATTGACGGAGAAATTAGACATGGCACTGTATTACCTTTGGTGGATCGCGGCGGCCGTTTTGGTGGGCGTCGAGATGATGACGGGCACCTTTTACTTGCTGGTCGTGGCACTTGCCTGCGTGGCCGGTGGCTTGGTTGCTTACAGCGGTTTCGACGCGAGCTGGCAGTGGGCCATAGCGGCGGCTATTGAGGTGGTCGGCACGGTGGTCATCATGCAGTGGAAACAAAAGTACGCCTCGCAACCCAAGCTCTCAAACAATCTGGACGTCGGGGCGCGGGTCAGCGTGCTGGAATGGCACGATGACAACAGCGCGCGAGTGGCCTATCGCGGCACGCAATGGGACGCGGTGCTCGATTCACCTGCGACGCCTAAGCGTGAACACATGGTGATTGTGGACATGCGCGGCGCGGTGCTGGTGCTCGGGCCCGCCCCGGCCATGGCCTGAAAATGCTCGACGCAACGTCATGTTAAGTCCAAAAAAGCCGCCCGGCGATGATCCGCTTTCGCGATTGCTAAGCGACGTCGGCAAACAAGTCGAACTGCGGCTCAAAGATTGGTTCGAAAAGCTTAACGGTGGCAAAGATCCGGCCACAACGGGTTCCGCAAGCACGTCTACGTCTGCGCCCGTGAGCGCGGCCACGCCCAAACGCCCCGCAGGCTTTGGCAACGACGAATCGGCGTTGCAACCGATCACGCCGCCGTCGCCCATTTCACTCGGTGATAGCGGTTGGGATTCGAAGTGGGTCGGCAAGTGGGTCGTGCGTGCCATCTTTGTGTTTTTGCCCGCTGTGGCCGTGATTAGGTACATCGGCTCGGGCAAGTGGAAGAACAACACTGATTTCAGAGAATTCAACGACATTAACAGTTACATCAACGCGTTTTCTTACGCATTCGGGGACATCATGAATGGTCTTTTAGGTTCCATCGTACCGCTGGCGATTTTTATCGTGGGCATTATTTTGGTGGCGAAATCCATCCGCGTGGTACCGCAGCAGCGCGCGTTGGTGATCGAGCGCTTGGGCAAGTTTCACGCGGTTCTTGAGCCGGGCCTGCGCTTCACCATTCCGTTCATCGACCGCATTTCAGCCAAGCACGATCTACGCGAAGTGCCGCTTGATGTGCCGCCACAAATCTGCATCACCAAGGACAATACGCAGTTGCAGGTGGACGGGATTTTGTATTTTCAAATCACCGATCCGCGATTGGCGACGTACGGTTCTAGCAACCCGATTCTGGCGATCACGCAGCTGGCGCAAACCACGCTGAGAAGCGTGATCGGCAAGCTCGAACTCGACAAAACATTCGAGGAGCGCGACACGATTAACCACGCGGTGGTGAACTCGCTGGATGCAGCGGCGATGAACTGGGGCGTCAAGGTGCTGCGCTACGAAATCAAAGACCTGACACCGCCCAAAGAAATCCTGCACGCCATGCAGGCACAAATCACAGCCGAACGCGAAAAGCGCGCGTTGATCGCTGCATCCGAAGGCCGCAAGCAAGAGCAGATCAACATCGCAGTGGGTCAAAAAGAAGCATCGATTGCCAAGTCTGAAGGCAACAAAATCGCCGACATCAATCAGGCGCAGGGCGAAGCGGCGGCTATTTTGGCCAAGGCTGAAGCGAATGCAGAAGCCATTCGAAAAATCGCCGCCGCTATTGAATCGCAAGGCGGTTTGCAGGCGGTGAATTTGAAGGTGGCTGAGCAGTATGTAGCCGCTTTCGCCGAGATTGCCAAGGCGGGCAACACCATCGTCGTACCGCAGAATTTGAGCGATATCGCTGGGCTGGTCACGGCCGCGACTAGCGTGCTTAAAGCGCAGAAATAGAGACGGACATGGGCGCTAAATTGTTTCCAAGCCATCGCGTTGGCGTCGTCGCGCTTGCGCTGTCGGCGTCATTGCTCGCCGGTTGCAACGACATTTCCGTCACGTTTGGGGACGTGGCTGATTCAGTAAAGGGCAGCGGCGTCAGCGCGAGCGAAACGCGAGTGGTCGCGAACTTCACCTCCATTGAAGCGTCCGGCGTCGGCAAGCTCAACGTGCGCGTGGGCGACAGCGAAAGTCTACGCATTACGGCCGACAACAACCTGTTGCCGTTGATTAAATCCGAGGTGCGCGATGGCGTGTTGATCCTGTCGTCAAAATCCGGGTTTAAATCGAAAAACGAAATCACCTACGAGGTCAGCGCCAAGACAATCAAGCGGCTCGAAAATTCCGGCACAGTGTCGATTGACGCCAGAGGTTTCACCGGCGGCGAACTCGCTGTCGAAACGTCAGGCGTTGGCAGCATCACGCTCGCGGGTCGCGTCGATTCGTTGAACGCCGGGTTGTCCGGCGTCGGCAGTTTGGAGGCCGAAGAACTGGTCGCAGATCGCGTGAAAACGAGCCTGTCCGGCGTCGGCAGCGCGTCAGTTCGCGCCGAAAAATCAATCAGCGGCAACGTCAGTGGTGTCGGCAGCCTTACCTGGAAAGGCGCTGCAACGGACGTTACAACGAGCGTCAGCGGGATTGGGCGGGTTAGCAAGAGTTGACGCTACCGAATGTAGGAGTGCCCTAAGTGAGTGCTGTTTACTAACCGAGCCGTTCGCCCTGAGTAGGATATCTGCCCGTGGTCAAAAGACGTTTTTGAAAAACGGGGCGACGGGTTTTTTCGCCTCTCCCCCGGAGGTAGAGGCTTAGGGCGAGGGGGGCGGCTCGGCATTGGAGGAAAGTTGTCTCTCGATTCGACCGCCGCCCGTGTCCCCCAACCCTCCGGCCTTCGCCGGGGCAGGCTCTACTCGCTCCGCGGGAGAGGAGAGGAGAGCCGTTTGGAGCATATTTTCCCAACTCTTGCAAAACGAAGCCGATAGCGCCCTGTAAATCCTGCTGATTTGTCCGCATCCGAGCTATCGTGATGCCCACACCGTCGCGAGCCTTCGCCGCTTACGAAGATTTGCCCTGTTCGCTAAGCCGCAGCACGCAAAACGCTAGCTCCAAACCGCATCTCCCTGTATCCTGCAAGCAGAAGCTGAGCGCGCGCCTGCTTTGCCGTGACACGGGCGACGGCCGACGCCTCAGCAAAAAATACAACACGGGTTTTCTGAAAAGAGGGGCGCTATGAGCGGAGAGATCACCGAAGCCATTGAACGGCTGAGACCGGGAGAGCCTGATGCGGTGGCACAACTGTTTGCAGTCTCTTACGATGAACTCAAACGGCTGGCTCACTCGCGTTTGTATGCGGCCAATTTGAAGCAGGGCTTTGCCACCGAATCCCTGCTTCACGAAAGCTACCTGCGTCTGGTTAACCAAAAAACGCTGGCTATACCGGATCGTCGTCATTTCTTCGCTTACGCATCTAAAGTGATGCGCAGCGTGATTGTCGACGCGGTGCGTGAGGCCAACGCCGAGCGCCGTGGCGGCGGTCAGCTCGATCTCACTCTGAAAACCGAGATCGCGGATGTGACGCCGTACGGTGGCGACGTCAACGCCATCGACGACGCGCTGAAAGACCTGCAACGCATTAGCCCCGATCTTGCCGCCCTCGTTGAGATGCGCTTTTTCGGCGGCATGACCGAAGCGGAAATCGCCGAGGTGCTCGGCGTGTCCGAACGCACCGTGCGCCGCGAATGGGAGAAGGCGCGCGCCGCGCTCTTGGTACTGCTTGAGGACGATTGAGCGGCAAGGTCGTGCCGCCCTTTGTAGGAGCGCCTTTGGGCGCGATAACCCCACACCCAATGGAATTTGTCAGCTCACCGCCCATCGCGTTCGGAGGCGCTCCTGCAGCACCACACGTGTGGCCGCTTGCATCGCAATAACGCGTTTGAGTGATTAATCCCGCATCCAAGCCGCTCGCCAACAACCATCCATGCCTCTCCCCTCCGACCACTGGCAGCGCGCCCTCGCGCTCATGGACACCGCCGTCACGCTGCGGCCTGAGCAGCGCGACGCCTGGCTCGACGAAATGGCGGCCGCCGAGCCGCAGGTCGCCACGCTACTGCGCAAATTGCTCAGCGCGCATCAGCGGGTTGAAACAAACGACTTATTGGCCACGTTGCCACGATTGGATCGCCGTCCGCAACATCGATCCAGCGGCGAAATCGGCGCGATGATCGGCCCGTTCGAGCTGATTAGCGTGTTGGGCCACGGCGGTATGGGCAGCGTGTGGCGTGCGCGCTATGCCGACGGTCGCTTGAAGCGCGACGTGGCGGTGAAGCTGCCCGCGACTACGGACAACCCTGTCGCGCTGTCGTCGCTGCGTGAACGCTTTGCTCGCGAGCGCGACTTTCTGGCGCAACTCGAACATCCAAATATCGCCCGACTTTACGACACTGGCGTCAGCGATTCCGGGCAGCCGTATCTCGCGATGGAATACATCAATGGTGAGCCGATAGACGCGTATTGCGACAAGCATCGCTTAACGGTCAAATCGCGCCTGACGCTGTATCTGCAAGTGCTCGACGCTGTGGAGTTCGCACATCGACAACTCGTTTTGCATCGAGACTTGAAGCCCCGTAACGTGCTGGTCGACGACAAACGTCAAGCCAGATTGCTCGACTTCGGCGTCGCAAAACTGCTGCCAGAAGCCGACGCCGCCGTAAGCCCGAGCGCGTCAATTTCAGCAGACATGGAGCTCACCGAAATAGCTGGTGCAGCCATCACCTTGGCCTATGCCGCGCCCGAGCAAATTAACAACGGCCGACTGTCCACGGCCACCGACGTGTACGCACTCGGCGTGATGCTATTTCTGTTGCTCACCGGCAGCGCGCCTTATCAACCCAAGCGCGACACCCGCGGCGCGCTCGAAAACGAAGTGCTGACGGCCCACCCAGCCAACGCGTCCACGCGCTTCGCAAGCATCGAAACCCTCACCGCGAGACAAACCACCGAGGTGGCACTACGCCGCTCGCTGGCCGGGGACATCGACACCATCCTCGCCAAGGCGCTCAAGAAAAATCCGGAGGAGCGCTATCCGACGGTAGCGGCGCTCGCTGAAGATATACGCCGCCATCTCGCACAGCTTCCAATCTCTGCGAGGCCAGACAGCGCGTGGTATCGCAGCAATCGCTTTGTCGCTCGACATCGGATAGCTGTTGCAGCGACCGCATTGGGTGTTTGCGCTTTGCTGGCAACAACTGGCGTGGCTGTGTGGCAAGCGCAAGTCGCAACGGCGAGCGCTGCGCGGGCGAACAAAGAAGCGAAGCGTGCGAATACCGCGCAGAAATTCCTGGCAGGATTGTTCTCGACGGCTGATCCAGAAAAAGGCAAGCCGTCAACGGAGTTCGCCAAACAGGTGCTGGAACGCGGGCTGGCGACCGCACAACGCGAGCTTGCTGACGATCCAGAGGCGCATGCGTTGGTGCTGAAGCAAATCGGCGAAATTTACTTCCGGCTTGGCCTGCCCGATGACTATCTGCGCGTGGTTCGGCGTCGAGTAGTAGTGCTGGAGGCTTTTCATGCGGCGGAGATCGACTCCCTGGTCGACGCGCGACTCGCCGTTGGTCAGGCACTGGGCGATAGCTCCGTTGCCTCGGATCGACCTTTGGCGTTGCCGTACCTGGAGCAAACTCAACAACTCGCGGAAGCCCGATACGCAAGCCCGGCCCAGCGCGTATGGGCGCTCGCGCTACTCGCCGATGATCATCGCAGCAATCGTCGCCTTGATGCAGCTCGCGGTTACGCAGATCGGTCACGAGAGCTAGCCGACGCCTACCTGCCTGATCCACATCCGGTGCTTGCGTCTGCCTATCATGCTGTCGCGGTGGTGGCCCAGGATCAAGGAAGATTTGCTGACGCGCGAGCTGCGTTTGCGCGGGCACTTGCCATCGACGCCACCGGACGAGGTCGGGGCAACGTAGATCAAGCCGGGACATTGGTCAATCTTGCCAATGTCGAGTACGACAGCGGCGACTATCTCGCCGCCAAAGAAACGGCCGTTCGCCTCATCGAATTCGCAGAACGAGAAATGGGCGAAAGCGCGATCAACATGGCAGCGGCGCATCGACTCGCCGTGTTCGCGGCAGAACGATCGGGCCAGTTCGACGAAGCGCAACGCCTGGCTGACAAATATCTCGCCAGCGATCTGGTTGCGCCGCAACCAGCGCGAGCAGGGGCTGCGCATATGGCGCTCGGGCGCGTGGCAATGTCGCGAGGTGATTTGGTCGGCGCGGAGAAAATCCTCATGCGAGCGGAAGAACTGTTGAAAAGCAACACCCTGTGGGCGGGCCGCGCCGCAGCGTTGCGCGCAGAACTTGAGCTTCGCAAGGAGCAGCCACAAAGCGCGATTGCGCTGCTTTCGTCGATTCGCGAGCGACAGCTCGTCGCGTTCGGACCCGATAGCCCGGAGCTGGCTGCAACTGATGAGTGGCTGGGCGTGAGCCTGGCACGTTCGGGGAGCCGATTATTGGCCGAGACAAGCATGACCAATTCCTGTCGGCTCCGGAAGCGAGTTCGTTCGGCCGAACATCCGCAGCGCATCCGGTGTGAGGCTTACCTGATTTTGCTGTCCGCCACCTCCGACGTGGCAACGCAACTGGAATCGTTGCGTGCTCTGGAGAGGACGCTGACCGCTGGCAGGCGGGACCAAATTCCCCTCGTCGAATCGCTGCGCATCGCTCGGACGAAAATCGAGTCAAAAAATGCGCCTGGTTCGTCCCCATTCTTGATACTTAACTAGGAATTTTTTCATGAAGGTTTCACAATTTTGCGCGGGTTGGGTTGGCTTGTCGGTTTCACTGTTGTTCTCAGCCACTACGTGTGCTCAGGGTCAGATGAAAGTGAGCACCAGCAGCCCTGGTGGAAAGGAAGGATCTGTTGCAGCGTGTTTAGCCAGAATAACCGCTGGCTATGCAGGCCCTGTCGCACGAGGGGTTTGGCAAGTGGTAGCGTCGGGAACCATCAACTACTGCGTTCACGCAGGCGTCGATGGCGACTTCTGGTCATCCACGAATGCATCGCCTACGATTGCCCTGCGAACCGATTCGACGCCGTTGTCGTTCACCATCTCGTTGCACGACTGGCGTGGCGGGCCTGACGAAATATGGATCGCATCAGTCGAAGGCAAGACTCTTCCACATGCCGAATTTACGTCGACAATGCACGCAACCCATGCCTCTCGCTCGGCACCGTTGACAGAATCGACACCCGCAGGCTCACTGAATATGCTGGCCAATGCGTGGTGTGCGAGCAATCAGAATTGGGGCAGTCGCCCCAAGCTGGTGGTAAAGCTAACGGGTCCCGCGCTGCGTGGACGAGATGCTAGTGATAACTCGGCGAACGTCTGCGAAGTGTCTTTCGGGCCACCGGAATCATCCAGAGCCGTATTACAAACCGTGCTGGGTGTACCTGCATATCCCGCACGCCGCCTGGCAGCTGCTTCGCCAGTAAAACCTAGTCTTAAGGTCCCGAAATCGACCCCGTGAATCTGTGTGCGGCGATCATTTTCACTTCGAGCGACTGAAGCTCCCAGCGATCTGCGGTCGAGGGACTGTGACACCTGCACGCTTCTCGCAGGTACGGGTTAGATGACGCTTCAATCCTTCTTCAATCGGTGCAAGTAGACGCAGGCCCTCTTCAGCGCTCGGTCAGCAACTGCCGTCAAATTCAGAGCGCGCTTGGCCGGATATTCGTCGTGATCGCGTTTGAGTGAACGTGGCTCGCTGCGCGCCACCCTCCTGGCGTGCGGCGAGCCACATCAATCCTCTCCCTCGACGGCTACCGCGATTGCGGGCCGTCTTTTTTTCCCAGAGCTCGCACATCGCTTTCGATGCAGGAACGAATGAGCCGTGGAGCGTTCTCACGTCGGTTCTCTATTAACGCTGCACCAGGACGCGCGCCACCAAAGTGTCACTCCGCTACAACCGAAATTTTTTCACGGGGTAGTTGGCCGCTTTGTTGTCATCACCGCGTATGAGTGAAAGTTGATGCGTTGCTTGTCGAATGCCTCCTGGTTTTATCAATTGGCAAAGTTCAAGGAGAAATTTCATGTTTCGATCAACGCCCTCACTGACCCGCTGCGTCGTCACCGCTGCGCTTAGAAGTGGCTCAGTTTGTCAAGACAACAAACCCCGAGAATTAAGCGAAACGATGGCGGGTTGATTGGG